>Ga0315288_10000088_pt1 | contig 94287 bp, 164 predicted proteins | sample YL17G11_20_MG_FD_203454 | JGI IMG/M metagenome (GOLD analysis project Ga0315288, IMG submission 203454) | Sediment microbial communities from Yellowstone Lake, YNP, Wyoming, USA - YL17G11_20 | ecosystem: Environmental > Aquatic > Freshwater > Lake > Sediment | place: USA: Wyoming | collected... | reverse complement strand
AATAACAAAGTTACCTATATATAGTATGAGTGAAACTGACAGTATAACATATTATGATTTGTTAACCAAACTGGGATTGTTTAATGTTCAGAGTTCAGATGCAATAACATATTATGATAGTCTAACTAAGTTAGGATTATTTGGAAAATCATTAACAGCCACAATAACATATGGTGAATTAATCCATAAATTATCCATATATCAAAAATCATCAAATGATATGATTACTTACAATGACATACTAACAAAGTTGGGTATGTTTTCTAAATCTACAACTGACACTATTTCATACAATGAATTTATAACTAAATTGGGTATATATCAAAAATCTGGAGCTGACACAATTACATATGGTGACATATTTACAAAATTGGGAATTTTTGATATAACAAAAACAGAGCAAGTTTCATTTTATGATGTTCTATTAAAGATGGGAATATTTAACAAACAATTGACTGATACTTTAACTTATGATGATTTAATAAAAATATTGGAAATACTATATCCACATTATAATGTTACGCTTTCAGATACTATATCATATGGTGAATTATTAGAGAAGTTAGGTGTGTTTAGTAAAAGCAGGTTTGATACTATAACATATAATGATATATTGACAAAGATAAATGATTTAAGTAAAAGTAATAGTGATACAATAACATATGGTGATATACTGCAAAAGTTAGGTTTATTTAATGTAGATTTAAATCAACAAATAAGTTACCTAGAATTGGTCGATGTTTTTGGGCAATTCAATAAATTGACAATAGATACAATAACATATAGTGAGTTGCAGTTAAAGATTGGACTGTTTAGTACTTTGCCTACGAGTTCAATAACATATACTGATTTACTACAGAAGATTGGTTTCTTTGATAAAAATAATGTGGACAACATGTTGTATTATGACATATTGCAAAAATTAGGAGTGTTCACAAAAAGTTCAGAAGATAAAATATCCTACTTTGATTTGTTGATTAAATTTGGTCACTTCTTCCAATCTGGTTCTGATACAATAACATATGGAGATATACTTATGAAGATTAGGTTGGTATCAATCAAAGTAACTTCATTTTTTGATTTTGGTGATTTTATTACAAAACTGGGAGAATTTAAAATTACTATTATTGATGATATAAGTTTTTTTGATAAATTTTTAGGTTGGTTAACCTGTACGATAGGTAATATAAATTGTCAGTTGGCTCCTGTTAGTCCTGTAACAGTGATAGGTGGTAGTGCTTGCGGTGTTTGGTTTTCTGGAACTACTGATAAAATCACATATGATGTTTCTTGTTCACCGCAAATAACTACAAATGAACAATTAAAATGTTATATTTTTGCTTCAAATCCAACTTACTACAATAAAATTGTGAACATAACTTATTACCTTGAGGGTGATAGTAGAATATATACAGATAATTTTACAATCATTAAGAGAGAGGTTTATTCAAAAATTGTGTCCATAACTGTTAACAACCCTCCAATAAGGTTTTCTATGTTAGTAAGTCAACCTACCTACGGTACAATGATTTTTGAGTTCAGAGACGATTATGGTAATACAACCAAGAAATCCAGTTTCTCTGTTGTCAGTCATATTGGTCCTGATGTAGAAAATTTCTTGAAGCAGTATTGGTATTTGTTGTTAATCATAATTTTGGTAATCATAATGTACATTGCTAACAAATACATATTAAAGAAGAGAAAGAAAACATATATAGAAACAACATTTGAGAATGCATGAACCCATTTTTAATATTTATACTTATAATATTATAATATTATTATGAAACATTTTACTTTCTCCTTGAACAGTGGTAAGAGTACCAAATTAGATGTGTTGATTATAAACACAATGCAAGAAATGGGATTGAAAGACAGACAGCAGTTTTGGGAGAAAGTTGCTGATAATTTGATTTCTAAAAATTTTAAATTTAAAAAATAAGGAGGTTAAAAAAATGAAAACCGTAAAAATATTCGGAAAGACAATACCAATTTGGATACTAGCACTAGCCTTGACAGCAGGAATCGGAAGCGCAGCTTTGTTGACATATTATGGGAGAATAGTGACAATAGTAGATGTTCATCAATCGATAAAACTTTGGGACAAAGGAAACTGGTTACAATGCACGGGACCATTGGGTGGAGGCTGTACAGTCAACGATGTAATTCTAGAAACAAGTCCAGGTGGAGAAAGATTCTGTTTCAAGCATAAATTGATAAATCAGATGTCGATAGAAGGAACAGTATTGTTTGACACAAGTTCACCAGAAGAAGGAATTACAGCAATCATCTATACAGTTCCAACGAAAACAACATTGATACTTGAGAACAAAGACAGCAATTGGAATGCAATTACTGATACTACAACAGCAACTTTAACATTTGACACAATAGGAAATAACGGTAAGTTTAACTACATACTTGAAGTAACAGACCTCGTTTTAAACACAGAATATGCATTAATATATTATACAGATGAAGACCCAAGGTTCCAAAAATGGGGAGGAAAGGACGGAATAATAATAGCAACATTCACAACAGGTGCAGGTGGAGATTACAGTTCAGGTAGTCAAAGTGTTGATTTAGGAATGAACTTACCAAGTTTACCAGACTGGAACATCAATCCAGTTCCAAACTACTGTAACAATGCTAATGGGTTTGACAGTTATGCACACTGCAAGGGTGCAAAGATATGGATAGTGCCAACAAGCGATTTAACTGATGGCGATGAGTTACCGTTGAAATCATGGAATCCAAGCAAGTATCTATTTGAAACAGACTTGATAACATATTTCGACTGTGACTTAGAAGTAGAAGATTTTTTAGTTGATACACTTGGTGACAGTAAAAAAGTAGTTACAAACAATTTATTGACGATTCCATCAGGAGAAATACAAGAATTACTTGTATGCTACACTTTTGCAGAAAATATTATGCAAGGATACTACACAATAATAACAAACATCGTACCAGCTTAAATTGGCTGTTTTTTCTTTTTTCTTTTTTTTCAAAAACAAAATGTGGTGGTTAAATGAAAAATGTGGTAATCGCAATAATGTTAGTATTTTGTATTAGTATTGTTACTGCTAATGCTCAAGATATTTACGGTGGAGAAACAATTACGTATACAATTGACAGATGTAACTGGTTGACAGTTAACATAACTCCCTCTGACTTGCATGAATGGCGCGCATCTCCAAGTTGCATAGAAGAAATCGCAGGCAACTTCCGTTGCGTTTGTGATAACAATTACGCACTATCTTTGTCTCCAGCACCGAACTCAGTCGGTGATTTCAATATCGTAATCACTAACTATTGGCTTAGTGGAGAAGTCAGCACATGCCCTGCTTGCATAGGCGGAGTTACTAGAGAAATTATATACAAAAATATGACAAATAATATTACAAAATTGGTTGATGTATATGTTGAGAGAATTGTTTATGTCAATCATACAGTGTATGTCAACCGAACCATCAATCAAACAGTAGAAGTTCCTGTTGTAGTGGAGAAGGTTTTGTATCCTGCATGGATATTGATTATATTTTTCATAGCAGTATCTGTTGTTGGATTTGTGATAGGTAAAAAATTTGCATTAAAAAGAGAAGTAAAAAAGAAATCAAATATTGAGGATAAAAAATAACCCATTTCTTTTACCATTTCTATGTCTAAAAGGTATGGTAATTTGTTCCAACTTGCATGAAGAATGAATGTTTTTTTTAAAATTATAAATATTAACAAATCAAAATAATGTACAATGAAACCTTATTATCATCAAGTGTAGACTTGGTAGAAATTAAGGTTGAGCTCAGAAAAAAAAATAAAAAGTGTTGAGTAATTTAAAATTCCACATCAGGGTTTTAAATCATTTACTTTTAAAAGTAGAAGCCTAGTTTCTACTTTATTAAAAATGTGTTTTTCAAATATTTAAATCTATCATTTTTATAAATACCAAAAACAAATAATGTTTATGTTAATCACATTCAGCCCTGAAATCTTTGCTTTGTCATTCTCTATCTCCCAAGCTATAAGTCTAAAATTCCCAGAACTCAAACTACTATTATCATTCAACAAAAACAAGAATGTTAGAGTACACCATGCAATTATAGGAGGTATATTAGCCCTAATAGCAGGAATAACTAGTAATCCTCTGTGGTTTAATGTAACTTTTGGAGCCATGGTTCAAGATGTTGTAAGTCATGTAGTTAAATTTGTCAAGAAAAAACATGATAATAAATAAATTTATATATACACAAATTATATTATAATTAATAAAAATCAGTGGTTTTATGACAAAATCTGAATTAAAATTCTATCTGTTCCTTGCCTTCTTGTTCATAAGTGTTTTAGCTTTCACTTATTTTCTAAAAATACCTAAACTCAATGTATATCCTATAAATGAATCTGGAAGATATGATGTAAAGATAGAGTGGTGGGATGATGAAAATAATACAAAGCATTGTGGTGCTACATGCTATGGTGATAATTGTACCAAGGTAGATGATTATTATGAAGTGAGTGATGTTTTGAATGTTGTAACTATATTTGTAGATAAGAATACTATTGTTGGATGGAAAAATTCTGGAGAAATTAAATTGGTATATGGGACAGAAGGAATTATAGTTTATTGTATGGGACCCAATTTTTGGGATTGGATAGTTACATCTCAACCAACTACAACAACTACACTTCCGTATATACCTTGTACCACAGATTTAGATTGTCCTGTATATCAGCCGTCATGTGAATTTGATGGTTATTATAATACAAATATTTGTAAAGAACACGCACTACCAGAGACCTGTAATTCTGCAGGATTTGATTGCATTAATACCACTCAATGTTCTCCTCCAACTGGTGCAATGCATGGTGAGTATGCATGTACAGTTGGTCAAATTTGCTGTCAGATATTTAATGTAACTACAACAACAGTAGCAACAACCACAACCATACCAAGAGTATGTACAGAATATGAATACAAAACATACACATGTCTTGATGGTACAGTAGTCAATGAATGTCAATGCTTGAACAACAAATGGGATTGTGTAGCAAATGTAGCCGACAGATGTCCTAAAACTGGTACTCAAATAGGTTCAATTTTGATGTTGGTAGGATTCATTGGTTTGGTGGCAGTCATAGTTCTTTATAAAATGAAGAAGATATGATTATATGTTAGACATAAATACTAAATACAAATCATATTATTTTATATTCATGCTTTTTATATTTGGTTCGATGTTTTGGGCATACATTGACGCTATGAAGAGTAACTTACCCATAAAACAAAACATTCAATTTTATCTGTCCTTCGGTGCGATTCTGGGTTTGATGCCAATATTGTTCACATTTCTAAAGCCCAAAGATAAACTACCAGAACTAAACACAGTGACGTATGAACCTCCCAGGTTCAGTTTTTTAACTCTAAAAAAACAAATCTTGATTTCTGTAGTTGTAATGGTTATTTTGGCATGGAGGATTATGGTAACACAAACTGCATTCTTACCTTACCCAACTGCCCAAATCTTTGAAGGTAAATATGCCTCTGCGATTATGTGTGGTGTTTTTGGAATAGTTGAAGATTGGGTATTCTTTGGAGTTGCTTTTCCTATAACAAGGAGAACATTGGAAAGTAAGTTAGGAAAGGGAGTGGCATTGTTACCTGCACTTATAATAATGGGTGTGATATTCATGATGTATCATATATTTGTTTATTCAACCCAACAATCGGCTTTGATTGCAGTTTTCATGTTTGCTGTTGTATCTTCACTGTGTTCATATTTCTTTAACAGTTTGATAGTGTCTAACTCGCTCCATTTCGGGAATAATCTGGTTGCGAGTCTTATAGCCGCTAAAGTTTACATTTTCATATAAACAACAAATTTATATATAACAAAATTTATAATATAATTAATAAAAATTGAAGAAAAGGTGATAGAAATGATGTCTATAAGAAAAGGTATTTTGTTTGTTTTAAGAAATGGAAGAGTTCATCATATCTCAGAAATCAGAAGATATGTAAAAACTTTTTATAAAAGTAGAACAGGTTGGGGTCAAGACTTTTTAATTGAAAGAGTTAGTGAAGAACTTTATAAGCTTGTAAACTATGATAAAATTGTAGTAAAAGTAAGAAGAGGTTTTTATAAATTAAAGTAAGGTTATGAAGTCTTTAAAAAATAAAAAAGGTGATGAAAATGGACTTTCAAATATTAACTAGAAGCAAAAAGAAAGGTGGAAAATTCTTCATACTGATAAGCCACGACAGTTATGGATTGTCACATATATGGGGCAGGTTTAAGAAATTCAGTTCTGCTAACAGTTCAAAAGTGAAGTTAGAAAAGAAGTATGGTGGGTAAAATAATGTGGAGAAAAACAATAAAAAATGATAATATTACTTGGCGAGAAAGAAGTAAATATATCATATTGCATAAACAATTAGGCAGTTGGTGGTTAGATTGTGGGTTAATAACAGATTTAAATCATCTCAGTTCATTTGGTCCGTTCAAGACAAAAGAAATGGCTTTAAAGAATTTATGGAAAGCTAAGGAAGAATATTATTTTGGGGTTGATTAAAATTGAAAATAGGTATTATAGACTATCTCAAAATAGGTCTGAAACTTGCAGTAGTCAGTATAGTTTCAGCAATAATATGGATGGTTGTTTATATTCCTTTACTTATACTGTCCGCTCTTTCAGCAGGGTTCATGTTAATATTCATGATAATTTTAATACCAATTGCACTGGTAATAAACGGTTGGACAGCATATAAAATATGGAAGTGGAGTTGATAAAATGCCTTTTGAATTATGGGTTGGTGGAGGAAGTTTAGGTGAATGGGGTCACCAAAAAACTAAAATAATAAGCGGTAAGCGTTACAGGTTTTATAGTAAATTTGAAAATAAAGTAGATGCTGTTAGAATGGGTAGACATTATGTCAAGTCTTTCAGTGGTGGGTATAAAAATTATTATAAGCCAATATTTAGGGTAGTGAAGGCATAAATGAGGTAATGAAAATGGAATGGATTGAATGGAGGAAAGCAAAGAAAAGTAATTTTTGGAAAAATATTAAAACAGGAGAGTATATAGGTATTAATAAAATTAATAATATTTTTAAACCGTATAAAGTTCAAGCTGTTACAGGTAGAGATATAAGAGATGTATATTGTAAAACATTAGAAGAGGCAAAATCTTTTGTAAGAGTTTGGATTAGATTTCATTAAGGTGATAAAATGAAAAAAAATCAAGTTTTAATAACATTGTTGTTATTGGGTATTTTTGTTGGCTCTTTATATTTCTTAGGTATATTAAAATATATGATGACGGGTTTGCAAGGTTACACAACCTTATCTTTATCACAAGCAGGTTTTAAAACAGATGACCCCAATGACCCATGGTGGAATTCTAAAGTATATATATTGACAGTAGTACAAGGTGGTATGTCACAGTCGGCAAGAGGTACAATAACAAAGCAGGAGGTAGATGATAAAGGTAGTACAGAAAAACCTTTGAATGATTTAACTATTGATATAACATACGGAAAACAAACATGTGAATATCCCATAAGAGTCAATTCAAATGTTCCCAATGTAAACAGATATTCTTATCATTCATTCACAAAACCACTTTGTTTAGATTGGAAGAAGTGTGTAAGGGAGTATTGTCTGGAGCATTATCCTAATTCTAAATGGGTTGGTGCAATTACATGGACATTAACAGCTTTTTGCATAGAAGAAAAACCTCAAACTGGTGCTGTTGCTTATACAACAATTGAAAATCCAACTGTCCATACCATCTCAACAACTTCAGTAAAAGCAAAAGGAGAAACATACACAAGTAATTTGGATACACAGCAAGCAACAACGCAACAAATCGGTCCTTATGTTTTTGCAATATGGGATGGTTATTTGAATAAAGGGACATGTGATAGTCAGTCATCATATTATGGGTTTTATTCGCAAGGTTCATGGAAAATAGGTCATGCAACCAATTATGAAACTTACAAAACTCAATATGATACACAAATAACAAAAATAAAATTATATGAAACTAATGGTTGGTCAATGTCAGAAGTAGATTTGAAGACAGCAGTTAGTTTGGTAGATACAGCAGCTGTATCAGCTATTCAAGAAACATCTTTTGGTACAATTGACAAGGTTAACAATATGACTGACGCTGTCATTATTCAAGATGTTAAATCATGGGTTTCAGATCCAGTATTCACATATTATGTTAAAGCCGATTGGTTGGGAATTTATCAGCCAGTTACAAAACCAGAGATAGTTGAAGTGAGTTCACAAAAATTCCAATCAAGTAGTGAAGGAACAATTTATGTGAAATTTAGAAATGCAGGTGATTATAGAGGGACAATGCAAGTTTGGGCAACATGTGAGTCACCATTCAGACAAGTTGGACCAACGCAGGAATACACATTAGAAGCGGGTGATATTGAAACAGCATACATAAAAATATCAATGGATACAAATGTATCAGTTACAAAATATTGTACTGTTCATGTGAAGTCTTTGGCAATAGAAGTAACTAAAAAAGTTGAGGTTACTGGAGACCCATGGCAAATTTGTACATCTGACAAGTATTCATGCATAGATAACAAGGTTCAAAAATGCAATTCAGCTGGAAGTGGTTATGAAACTATTACAACATGTGAGGTAGGTAAGATTTGTGAGTATGATACAACAGGTAAAGCATATTGCAAATCAAAAGAATGCAGTATGGATAGTGATTGTGATGACAAGAATGCTTACACAACCGACAAATGCAATAAACCTTTGATAGGTAAACCATCGTGTCAGAATACGTGGATATGTCAAGCAGAGGGTGAGAATTGCATATCAGAACAATGTTGTCCTGAATTGACCTGTGATTTGTCAAAAAAAATATGCATAAAATCAAGTAATGATTTGTGTTCAATGCTACCATTCCTTTGTGGTGAAAATAATTATTTGATTTATGTAGGTGCAGGTATAGCATTCATTGTGTTTGTTTATGTAGCAAGAAAGAGGTTCAAGAAGTGAGGGTGGAAAAATGGAAAAATATAAAGTAACAATGGTTGTTGTAACACCAAATGATTGGTCAACTGACTCTGTGATAAAAGGTGTTATAAAAACAATGGAAAAAACAATTTACAATTTTGGTGTTTTTAATATAACAGCAAAAACGATTAGAAAAACGAGGTGACAAAATGGATTTAAAACATTTGATAAGAAAGTGGATAAAAGATGAGATTAAAGTTTCTCAAGTATATAGAAGATGGGGTTTAGAAGAATTAGCAAGAGATGAGGAAGAGCATGCTAGAGTTTTAAGAAAAATGTTGAGGTGATAAAATGAACAAAGAATTAATAGCTAAAGTAAAGTTTTGGTTTGGTTCAAATCATAATATATTTAAGCCATCTTTGATTGTTGAAAGGCATGGTGAATTTGCATATATTTATAGAAAGAGGAGATGATAATAAAATGACAGCAACACCAGATATGATATATAAAAAATTCAAAATTTATTTTCACTATGACAAAGAGGGAGATTGGATTAGAACCCAAATAAAAAATGCAAAGAACATTTTGGTAGCATCTTATGACAGTATGGGTTTGAAGTTAGCAGAGCGTAGAGCAAGAAGGTTTATAAATAAATACGGCAAAATCATTGAGAAGAGAGGATGGTAAAATGAGAACACATTTTGATGTTAATAATTATAAATGGAAAGTTATTTATGGAGTTAGGTCATTTTATTTTAATCATAAATCAAGAGTTAAGTCATTTATAGAACAAAAAATAAAAACAGGTAGGAAAAGAACTAACATGTCTCTTTATAGAAATACAGTAGAGAAGAGTGATTTTATGAACAATGGTTGGGAGCTAAGAGATTGAGATATGAGTATGAATTTATGTGGAGTAGGTAAGGTAATTAAAATGACAAACACAAAAGTTATATTAAAAAGAGTCAGTTATGGCTGGGGTAATTTTAATCTTCCAGAAATGGATAGAGAATATCATATTGTGAAAATTGGAAATTGGAATGCAAAAGGAACAAGTGGAGCAAGTGCAGTTGGTACAATAGTTGAAATATGTAAATATTTAGAAAAACAAGGACTTCATGGTGTAAATTTTGAGATTCATGATAAAGGTAAAATAACAATGATGAAAAATATAAATGTGGTGTCTTAATGAGAATAATGGACATAAAAAGTGAATTGGAATCAAGGTGATAAGATGATAGATAAAAGAAAACAATTCAAAAAAAATATAAATATGATAATAAAAGATTTGAGAGGATTACAGCATGATGTTGACATTGGTGAATATGAAGCTGAATTATCTGTAGAAGCAAATACTATTGCAGAAAATTTAAGGAGAATAGCAGATGATGTTTATTATTAGGTGATAAAATGAAAATCACAAATATAAAAAGTGAGTTGGAATCAAGAATCATGGCTATGGCAGGTATCATAATCATAGCGATATTTGGGATAATCATTGGTGGAGTATCATTACCTTATGTCATATCCTTATTCCTCGATGTGATTATATGGATTGTTGTTATGGGTATAACATTATTGTTAAAACCCAGTGCTAACAAACAATTGGGTTGGGCTGCTATTGTTGGAGGCAGTAAATGGGGATATAATTATTATGTAGCTTTGACAACGAGACAACAATCATGGTTTTGCAAGATTCCCATTATAGGTGCAGGTTTTTGTGGTGCATACAATGTGATAGAATTCCTTCCTCAAATTTTCATGTTGGGAATAAACATAGGAGTGGTGTATGTAATGTTATCAGTAATGAAATTTATAGGAGAGACAGTGGGTGAAACAAAATGAATTTATATTTTGTGACAGGAGAATACAAGGTAAAGAATTTAAGATTGAGTTTGGGTGGAGACATGATAAAAGCAGAAACAAGACAAGAGGCAATAAAGAAATTCAGAGATGAAGTTATGAGAACAAAACATAAGTTAGATAAGTATTATGGTGTGAGTATCAGTCCTAAATATTTTAAATTCAATGCAGTAAGTTGGAAATTAGGGGTGTAAAAAATGAAAAAAATAATATCAATTTGTATAATGTCATTGTTTTTATTTGGTGTAGTTAGTGCAGAGACATTTTATGGAACAGACAATTCAGGGAAGAAATTTTTTGTAAAAATAAATGAAATACCTAATTGGTTGGTTCCAATATATAAATTTTTTTCTCAACAGTATGGTGTTGTAAGTCCTAATACATTAGAAAGGACTCAGGTAGGTACAGCAACAATGTATTTGACAGTTTCATGTCCAAATAACTGTCAACCAACTTACATAAGTTATTCATTGTGGGATTCTAGTGGTGTAAATCAAGGTGGTGGTAGTACTTCAGTTTCAGGTATATCATGTCAAACTACTCAACAATTGTCATTCACTTTTACAGTGCCATTGGGAATGCCAATTGGACAAGCAACAATAAAAGCTGTGTTGAAAGGTAGTGGTGGTTGTGTTGCTTCAAGTGAAGATAGTGCTGTGTTTACCGTAGGAAGTCCACCTCCAGATTGTTCATGCAACAGTTGTCCTGACGGTAGTTCTTGTGTTAACAATGCATGTGTATCTTCATGGTCTTCATGTCAAGGTGGTTTTAAGACGAGAACACATTTCAATTCTGATTGTTCATCATACATTGAAACAGTGTCATGTGGAACAACTACAACAACAATTTCAGGAACAACAACTACAATACAATCTGGTAATTGCATATCAAATCCAACCGTAAAATATATTGATTGTGATTGTTTAAGTGGTTCAGGTAATCAATTCATTTGTAGTAAACAATGTATTAATGGTCAACCTTCAGCTATATCCAAAACATTAACTTGCAATTCACCTGTTTGGTGTAGTGAATTGCCCAATACAATTGATTATTGGAGAGCAATAGATACAAAAGAAGAAGGTGGTATTTATTTGATTGGAGTGTCATGTTTGAGTTCTCCTCCTTCAACAACCACCACAACTACAGGTACTTGTGTTATTGATTCTGCTCAATGTGGTAATGAATGTATAAGTAGAGGTTCAACTGAAGCAAGGTGTGAAGCAAGTTCTTGTCCTTCTGGTTTCACAAACATAGGTGATTATAGTTGTACAAGTTTTCCTCCTTGTTCAGTTTGTTGTTGTAAGTCAACAGGAACTACAATTCCAGTAACTACAACAACAATTTCTGGTTGTACATGTGGTGGTTGGATTCATGATTTAGGATGTAATGTGGCTCCTTGTTCTGCAAATGAAAGGAAATTTACAAAAGATTGTAATCCAGTAGGGTGTGAGGTTGATTATAAATGTCAAGTAGATACTGATTGTGGAGGAGGATGTCCTTCAGGTACAACTTTATGTTCAGATGGAACATGCAAAGCTGATTGTGGAACTCCTACATGTACTGATTATTGTGATGGTACAAATCATTATCATAGTGGTTATTATGTGAATGACAAGTGTGAATATTCAAAAGAAGATTGTTTACCAGGTACTTGTACAGGTAATGCTTGTCAAGGTGGTACATGTCCAACATGCAATGAACCTAGTGGTTGGAGTACATGTATAGACGGTAAACAATCAAGGACAGCATACATTTGTGATGCTTCAACCAACATGCAGTGCAAAGAGCAGAAACAAGAAGTTGATTGTGAAGATAACACATGCCCTTCATCTTCAGAACAGAAACCTTGTGAGGATGCTTTATGGAATGATTTTCCAACATGCAATTGGGATGATACAACTTGTTCAAAGAATTGTATTACAGATGCAAATTGTGCTTCATGTTCATCAAAGTGTGTGGGAGGTAAATGTGTTGAATTGACAAACATACCAATGCCTCCATGCAAAGAAGCAACTTGGGAAGATTACCCACTCTGTCATTGGGATTCTTCAAAATGTCCAATACCCATACCAACATGGGCATTGCCTGTGGCTATTGCAGGTATAGTGGGTGTTGTTTCATATGTAATATGGACAAAGAAGAAGTGGTAAAATGGTTACAAAAGGAGATTATTTGTATGACAGTTGGGGTTATGACCAAACCAATGTTGATTTCTGTAGAGTGATTTCAATAAGTCCTACTGGAAAAACAGTGACATGCAGGATGGTTAGAAAAAGACATATTGAAGAAGATGAAGTTGTTCCTACTACTAATATGGTTGGACCTACATTTAGGTTGAAAATAAAAGGAGAGTATTTGCGAGGTAGTTATCCTTATATTCCTGAAAGACCTGATTATAAAAGGTTTGGATTGTTCAATGTTTGGAACGGAACACCTGTTTATCAAACACCAGCTGGGTGTGGTCATTGAGGTGATATAAATTCCAAATTTAAATTTATCAAAAGAAGAAGTTAATTTGTTGAAAAACATGTCAGATTCTTTTACTAATTCCAAAGAAGATTTGATGATGATACCTGCAAAAGATAGGTATGTCATTTTGGATTTGAACAGAAGGATTCAAGATTTGTGGTTTAAAACTTTTAAAAAACATGAATTGAAATATGATGAGACAGTTGACAGGGGTAGGTTGATGAGATGAGTAAATCTAAAAAAAATTACAATTCATTGATTATATTTTTGATAGTGGCAGGTATAATAGGATATTCAATATATACAGGAAAAATAAATCTTCAAAGTTTTTTGGGTAATCAAAGTCAAGATGGAGATGGTGGAAAAGGTGGGCAAGGACCTGTTAATCCATCAGTAAATCCTTCTTATACTGTGATTTTATCTTCTTCTAGATTGTCAATATGTTTAGGAGACCCATTGACAGCATACATTGACAGTAACATAAATAATGGTAAATGTTGGATTTACATGGCTCCTGTCAATACAAACAATTGGGTTATATTCACACAAGTTCAATTAAATTCAAATGGTGATTGGCAAGGTTCTGCAAATATAAATACAGTAGGTCAGGCTAAATTTTATGTCAAATGTTGCGACAATAATATGTTATGTGCTGACAGTAATCAAGTTGTTTTGGTCGTAAGTAATTGTGGTCCTACTACAACTATCAATCCTTGTCCAGAAGTTTGTCTTCATGTGGGAACTAGAAGTCAAGGTTGGTATAATAGTTGTACAGGTGCTTTGATTAGATATGATTCTCATTGTACAAGTACAGTAACAACAACTACAACACCAAGTGGTGCTCCAAGTGATAGTTCTTGCAATACATATTGCATGGGATTTTTATATAATAGTGGTAGAGGTGTAACATCTCCAGGTTATTGTAATGCTCCAGAAATATCAAAACAATACGGAGGCGGTTATTGTTGTTGTATGCCACAAGTTACTACTACAACAATCATAAATGGTGCTGTTCAAAGTGCAAATGATTGTACAACTTGGCAAAGCTTTAACAACATGGGATATTATGTATATGACCCTTGGGGTATGACAGATGCGACAAAATGCTATAATAATGCAAATGGTTATTGTACACAATTTGGTTGGACTTTAGGAAACTATATGTTTTCTCAAGTTGGTTGTTGTATATGGAATTGTAATAAGCCAACAACTACAACAACAATTCCTAGTTGTTATAATTCTTGTTTGGCTATTACATCAGCAGAATATGGTTCTGGTAAGTTTAATAGTCAATTAAGAATACCAAACGATTGTGGAGCGTCATGTGTCTCATATTGTTCTGAAGCTGGTGGATGTATAAGGTCAACATGGTATCAAATTTCAGGTGCAAGTGAACAATGCTGTTGCTGGCAATGTGGAATATGGGAGTGATTAAAAATGAAAACTTACTCATTCAAATTTAAACATGGAGAAGATACATTGACAATTTACCAAAGAAGACTTATTAGATGGGCAGTTTGTACAAACAAGATTGTTGAAGATGCTTTAAATAAGAGCTTGAAGAAATACAACATTTTTCAAGCAAAGAAATTTTTGTTAAAAAATAAAAAATGGAAATTGATGATATGAGTTTATATTTGAAAGGGAAATTTGTTAGACATTTACATCAGAAGTCACCTCATCTACATTTCGTAGTTACATCAGCAAAAGATTTTGGACCTCCTCCTGTATTGCATTATTCAAATATGAAAGGTCAATGGTATGTTGTACAACCCAACAAAATGGGAAGGAGGGAATATGATTTTTTGGATACTGAAGGTTATGCTATTGGTAGAAAGGATGTTGTTATAGGAAAGATTGCAAAGTCATGGGAACACAAAAGTTGGTGGAGATTTATAGGATATGAAGAGAGGTTATCATAATGGTTAGATTCTTTTGTTTGAGGTGCAGACAAAATGTCAATTTAGATGATTATGATTTGATTAGAAAAAACAAGAGATTTGCATTGAGAGGCAGTTGCATAAACTGTGGCTCTGATGTTTATAAATATATCACACATACAGATTGGTTAAGAATGTCAATGAGAATTTTAAAGGTGAAATAAATGACTTCAATTTCAATATCAATATCATGCTCTCTGGCTCCCTTCGGGTGGAGGTGTGAGAGATAAAAAAAGTTTAACTCTAAATGGAGGTGTAACTGAATGGAAAAACAAATGTTGAAGTATATGATGCTAGGAGGACTGTTATTGTCAGTAGTCGCAGGGTTTATACCACAAATGTCATACCTAGTTTGGGTTGCAGTAATACTGGGATTAGTGTCAGGTTGGTTCATGACAGCAGATGTTAAGACACTATTGTGTGTGTTAATCTTGACAACTTTTGCTATTGGACTATCTGTAATACCAGCAGTAGGTGTCATATTGAAAGACTTACTCAGCAACATTGGTAGTTTCTTCGGTTCAATGATGGTGTTGCCAGCATTGAAAGTTTTACTGAAGAAAGCAGGAGTAAAAGCATTTTAAATATTTGATACAAAAAGAAAATTTGCCTCTTTTTCTTTTTTTATTTTTGTTAAACCTTTGGCAATGTTAAATTTATATATACACAAATTTATAATATAATTAATAAAAATTAAATTTGGAGGATATAAAATGTCAAGAAAGTGGGTATTTACCAAAAAGAGAAGATTAGCAGCTATGAGAAATATAAAGAAAGCACAAAGGAAAAACAAAAGACGAAGGTAATGTGATTTATTATGGCAAAGAAAATGGATAAAAAGATTTGGTATTTGATTGCTTTGTTCGTAGCAGTAATGGTAGTGGGAGCTTTGTCAACCTCGTTTTTACTAGTTCCACCAGGTGGAACAGCATATACAGGTGATAAAGTAATATTCACCTTTACATTGAAAAACAGAGATACAATTGCACTTCCTGCAAGTACTTATGATACAGATGCTGATGGGATACCAGATACAAGAATTTTATTGTACAAAGGATATAAATTGTTTGATACCATAGGAAATCCAGTTACAACTGGTTGTGATACACCAGATGGTTCTTGTAATTTTGTTACAGAAGTTTGTGCACCAGGTGCATGTTCAATAGCAGTTAATGGTGTGACAAGTATAACTTTAAATTTCAGTATTAGTGCAAGTACACCTTCATCATATGATGGTTCTCCATATGGAGCAAGTGGTATGTTGTTCAAAGTTACACAGAAGTGGAATAGGACAGATAACACATGGACAGAAACACCAATAACGTTAGATTCACCAACAACAAACAGTACATTAGCGTTTAAGTTTAATGTAAAAACACAAACACCGCCACCATCACCTAACGCAACAACTATTGGTAGTTGGTTTACTGCATTATTCACAGCTATATGGAATGCTATAAAAACATTATTGGGATGGTAAAAATGGCAATGAAACAAAGAAACAAAGTAATAGCACTGTTTTTCTTTTTTCTTTTCATTTTTGTAGTGTTTAATTTATACAATAAAATGAGTGTTATATGTCAAGATGTGACAGTTTTTGACCAGAGTGTTGCTACTTATACTTATAAATGTAATTACAATGGTGGTTGTTATTATCAAGCAACATGTCCCTCTGGTAGTTATCCAAAACCAGCTTCTTCGGGGAATATGATATTCAATGAGGAGCAGAGATTTTATTGCATATTTCCTGATGGTTCTGAAGCAACAAGTTTGTTTATTAACTTAAAATTATGGGGCAAGAACTGTCAAGGTGGAACTATGTTGACACCTGTTTTACCTTCAAAAGGATACTTCACTACAGATGAATCTGTAATAATTCTTATAAGAGTTGATGGTGGTGCAGAAGGGGAAATAATTAATGGTAAGTTGGGACAATATGAAACACAATGTTCTAACTCAGTTGGGCAGTGCACATTGTCTTTTGGTAAACCCAAATGGGGTGATTATACATTAGAAGTTTGGAGTAATGACAATAACAAAGTTACAAAGTCACTACCCATAAAACCTCTCTTAAAAATAGATTTGTTCGCTACTGCTTATGAACAATTCAACAATCAACCTGCAGTTATATGTGCAAAAATCATGGACGAAAATGGATTGGCTTTGGCTAGTCAAGATATAAATTCAATTTCATCATCTGCAGATATAGATGGAAAAACTATTTCTACAACTCAACCTGCTTATCAATCAGCACCATGTTCAGGAATTGGAAATTATAAAGTTACAGCGTCATCTTCAGATACGGGAATGTTGACATTCACAGTTAATGCAACCAAAACAAGTTATTTAGATGGTGTTGGCACCATACAAATAAACATAAAAACACCCAACATTGTGACAACTTTCACTTCAGCGCCATTTGGTTGTTTGAATGAACAATACACAGCGAAGTTTGAAGCAAAATCACCACAAGGTGATTATTTGAATGGGACAGTTGAGAATGTAGTTGTCAAAGACCCAGATGGGAAGGTGATACAAGATATAACAGCATCAGTTAGACCTGTATCAACAGGTATATGGGAATTTGATTACACATTCAAGGCAGTTGAAGGATATACATTTGTGGCAAAAATAACATCAGGTAATTTGGGTTCAGCGACAGCATACATGACAGTAGGAGTGTCAGATTGTGGAAGCAGTTCAAATTGGATGTTTTATGGAATCATAATTTTAATAATATCAATACCAATATTATTAATAATAATGAGGAGGAGGGAAAAGTAAATGCCTAGTAAACATATAAAGAAAAAGAAAAAAAGATGATAAAATGGTAGAAAACCTTGTGGTTCCATGTGAAGTGTACAGTAGAGTAGTAGGTTATTACAGACCTGTGCAATCATGGAATGAGGGTAAGCAGGAAGAGTTTAAGGATAGAAAAGAGTATGTGATAAAATGAAATCATACTTTCACCCCTTCTTTTTATTTTTTGTGGAGGGATAAAATTTATATATATGGAGGAAAAACATGAAAAAATTGATAACAATATTGTTGATAATGTTGATGTTACCAACAATTCTTCCGACAGCTCTTGCGTGGGGTCCAGTTACTCACCAAGAAATGGGTGAAGAATTTTTCAGAAGAGGAACCTCAACTGTGGCAAAAGAGTGTACAAGTTATCAAAAAGAGTTCTTTGCAGGAATGATGGTTCCTGATGTGTCCGTCATTTATTATTATTCACATCCAAAGACTTACCAATCAACTCACAATATAAATTTTTTAAATAATATTTTCCTCAATGCTAGAGCAGACCATCCTGAAGAGAGATGCTTCGCATACGGAGTGGCAACCCACTTGGTTCAAGATGATGTTTCACACAATATATATATTCCTGAATCTATAAAAAAATACAACATTCCAAACAACATAATTCATCCTTTTATGGAAGCAATTCCAGAATCTCACATAATTAATTTGTACCCAGTAACCTACCAAAGAGCAATACATTCTATGGATATATTGTTCCTTGAGAGTCCAAATTATAATCCACGTCTTTTGCAAATGGTGAAAGATGCATTGGGTCCAACAGCACCTTTAGATGCTGAAAAAGAAGCTAGAAACCTTGCATATGCATTGGGTGGATTTTATGACCAAGCTTTCAAGAATCCTGATATGTCATTTTTGGGTAAATTTTGGAGTTCAGCTGCTTTTGTGTTATCAAAAACAACTTCATATGATGCTATGAAACCTTTGATGGTTGAATCTGTAGATAAGACAGATGAAATATTCTTGCATTGGGATGCAAGGTTTACATTATCTCCACACGGCTTTGAGTCATTGAAGGCTGCTGATAACAGTATCAATTTCTTACAAACATTGTTGTTTGTGGGGTTGATAATAGTTGTTATTGTCATGGTTATTTGGTTTTTAAGGAGTAAGAAGAGAAGGTGATAAAATGAAAATTTACATAATAATTGATAAAGGTATTATAACAAAAGCACATAGAACTTTAAGAGAAGCAAACATAGATGTTGCTTATAATGGTGGGTATGTAATACCCTGTGAATTAGTTAAATAATGAGGTGATAAAATGGTTAAAAATATTGAAGACTTTGAAAGTGAAGTACTTAGAATTTACAAAGAACATGAATGGAGAGGAATGGGTGACGCTGTGGATAGAGTTTTAAAGAGAGCTAAAAGAACATTACCCAAATTCTACTACAAACGATTTGCTAGGTGGGTTGCTAGAAAAGAAGAAGCTGTGATGGAATTAGAAGATGTATGGTGATAAAATGAGTTTTACATTTGATTTTGGTTTGTGGTTGGTTAAGAATATTGGTTGTATAGATAAATATGGAAATCCAATAGAATCGGTAGTCCCGTGTAAGCAATGGAATTTAACATGGGTTGTAGTATTTTTATTATTGATTGTTGTATTATATTATTATAGAAAGAAAATAAAGAAAATGTTTTAAGTGATAAAAAATGAATTTTAAAAAACATTTGGGAATAATGGGGAGTATAGCAAGTATAATGTCTTTCATTTTTGCCATAGCTCTTGTTTATTATCCAAAATTTGTTAATATTCCAATTGCCAAAGCAAATGCTGTAGGTGACATGATTTTTATAATAGAAAAAGTGCCAGCTTATATGATATTTTTGGTGATAGGAGTTATTTTGTTGGTAGTGATGTTTGTAAGGAAAAGGAGAAAATAAAATGGATATAATTGTTTTACCTATCATTGGAGGAATTGGAGTAGTTGAAATAGTTGTATCCTTCATTTTAGGAATTTTTGGGTATGTTTTGGGAGGTAGTATAAAAAGTGGGATAAAGTATGTTTTTCTGTTCATAGCAGTTTTGGCAGTTTTGATTTTTTTTGGTTTAATGACCACTGATATATTGAGTAGAGTTACAGAGGTGGTATCAGCACTGAAAGGGTTACTACCCAGTTTTATGCCTAGCACAAGTATACTACAGACTTTGTCATTACCATTAGTTGCGTTTGTAGTTGGGTTTAGTTGGGGTGTATTGAAGGGATAGTAATGAAAAAAAAAATAGTTTATTTATTTTTAATCATAATATTTTTAGCAGTAGTTTTCTTGGGTAATGTATTTTTTAGAGTGATAAGTCAACCACCATGTACCAAAGATACAGATTGTTCAAGTAATTATTGTTACTTAAAAGTTGAGAGAACACTTGTAGATTCAAAAGAAGCTGTCAGTGGTTATGTAACTTGTCCATTATCAGGATATGATTTTTGTGAAGCAGAAACGTATAGTATTACAGGATACAGTTTTATGGATTCATGGTATCCTGGTAGAACTGAAGGTTCAACATTGCAAATGAAAGTTTATGGTATCAAGAAAGTAGGAGTTTGTTCACCTTATAAATTTCAACCATTAAAGGTAGCATTTGTATGTGAAGATAACACATGTGTGCAATCAAAAGAAAATGAATGGATTAATTTTTTGAGAAATGAGTTTGGATATGATGTAACAGCAAAAGGTTTGAGTAGTTGGACAGAAGATGAATTTTTGAATTATCAAGTTATAGTTTGTCATGTAGAATCAACCACACAGGTAAAACCATGCAATTCAGCGATTTATAACAAAGCACATAAGTTAAACAAGATAGGTTTTGTTGAGTTGGCAGATAGAGGTTATCACATGCAAGGATATGATTTTGGTTATTATGTTTCATATGCTAACAGTAAGTCAGTTGCTACAGATGGTTTTAAAGTTATTCAAATAAACAACCCTATATTTTCTTCTACTTATAATTGGTATGAATCTTTTGACAACTGGAAAGGAGATGTGACGCCAGGAATATGTCCTGATGGTTGTATGTTTGATAAGTGCAGTGCAAAAACTCCTATTACAGGTGATTCTATTGATAGGGAGAATGTTACAGGTAGAGGATATGTAGCGGACTTTCATGGTGTTTACAATATGAGAGATTATATATATTTAATAAAATGTTTTGATTTTAGTGGTTATAGTGAAGTTAAGATTACATTCGACACACGTACACAAAACACACTGGATTATAATGATTGGATGAAGTTAGATGTTAGCACCAGTATAAGTGGTTATGCAAATGTGTGGACTCAAAAAGGGCCTCGTACTTCATGGAGAACAGATACTGTTGATTTAACAACTTATGCAAGTTCAAATACATGTATTAAATTCCATATTGCTACAATGGATAGTGCTTTACTTTATCTTGATAATGTTCATGTAACTGGTAAAAAATCTTTGGTTGGAAATCCAACTAACAACTATGAATTTATGACATATAAGTGGTTGACAGGAGAAACTTATAATGAACTAGTTTATTATGGTCCTGATGTAAGTGATTTGTCTGCAAGTGCAAATAAACTTGTGGAACCAGTGGGAACAACAGCAAGCTACGCTTTGATGGTATATGTTGACAATACAACAACGCAAGGTAGATACATATATTTACCATTTGCTGCCTCAAGTACAGGAGGTTTGTTACCAACTGACCATTTAAATTCACAAGGAGTTACTGTAATAAAAAGGGCATTTGATTGGGTTTCAGGACCAGTTAGAGAAAGTTCAAATGAATTGTGGACACCTCCTGCAGACCCTTATGTAAGTTTTGAAGAGTTGTTTGCTCAAATTTGGGGTTTCATTAAATCATTGTTTGGGTGGTAATATTAATAGTTTTGGTTAATATATTAAGTGCTATTTATAATTATTTAATTAAAAGAGCTACAATTATTATTATTATAGGGGTATATAGTTAATAGCACTAGTCACCATTATATTACTAAAAATTATTTATAATTAAATAAATAATAAATATATAAATATAGAAAACAATAGTAATACTATGGAAAATATTAATTTATCTAAAAATTGGTATAACATAGAAAGAATATGTGTTGGTTGTAAAGAGATTGTTCCTGTTGGTAGAAGGGTATGTCCACATTGTTTTAGTAACAGTGTCAAAATAAGGTTTATAAATTAGTAAATTAATATATCAATTAAATATATGAGAGGAGAAAACACTTGTCCACCAGATTTGAAGCCCTCCTAAGATTTTCTCCTCTCATATAATTTATCAAGTGAATCAATGCCTGAATTGGTTAATTGTTTAGATTGTAATAGGGAGATATGTAAAGCAGAGTATGCTTTGCAGAATGGATATTGTGAAGAATGTTTTAAAAAACATATAGTTCTAACATGATTTTCATTGTTTGGGGTTTACTATTTGGGCACAACTTGATAAAAGAATGATAAATTTATTAATTATAAAAAACATATTATTGAAAGATTGGTATGGTTAAGATACAGGTTAAATTGAATTTAGAACCTCAAGAACTGCATAGATTGGATACTATGGCAGAAGAATTTAACAGTAGACCTAAGGCTATAATCAACATGATTAGGAGAAGTGATTTGTTACATCCTCATGATAACGGTAAGATTTTGAAAGAAGCTGTCAGTAATTTTAGGGTTAGCTTGAACAAGGTTGAGGAAGAGATAAAGTTACTGGATAGTAGATTGAATGACATAGTTACGTTTTTGTCATTCAGTGAAGATAGGAGGGGTGGGAGTTAGTTACCCATTATTTTTCGGTAATCTTGTTCCATCTCTGAACTACCAAATTTTAAGTAAAATCCTGTAACACCAACACTAGAGTGTTCAAAAAAATCTCTAATTTTTTCAATTGACATACCACTTCTTCGTAGATGTATGGCAAGTGAATGCCTAAAAAGGTGAGGATGTAGCCATCTCTCATTAAATCCTATTTTGGAAAAACCTGCATTTATACCTGCATTTTTGACTATTTGAAATGCTCTAACTCTGCAAATGGGAAATATTCTATCTGTTTCTTTTATGTTATTTTCAACAATATATTCTTTCAGTTCTTTAATAAAACTAATTGGTGTGGGCACTTGTCTTGAAGATATGGTTTTGCCTGATTTTTTTAATAAGGGTAATATTAATTGCTCATTTTTTTCTTCTATACACATGGGTATAAATCCTGAACAATGTATTTTGTAAGCCTTTTTTTCTATGATGTTTCCCAATTTATCTTTTATTATTTCAGTTCTAATTAAAATTCCACCAGTTATTTCTTCTATTCTAGCACCAGTTAGCCACAATGTTTTTAGTAGTAGTTTGTTTCTTACATTTGTTTCAGTGCTTATTATTCTCTGTATACTTTCTTCGGATAAATATCCTTTTTTATCTTTCATTATTTCTGAATATGCCATTTTCTTATCATTTAACAATATTACATTTTGTTAAATTTATATAGTTGTTGGTTTTTAATATATATTTTAGAAAATACAAAACTATATAAATAAATAAATTGAATATATAATTTAAGTTAGGTGATGTATTGAGAATAATGGACATTAAAACATGTAAAACAACTGGTAATTGTAGTAAAATTATAAAAATATTAGAAAATCACAGAGAGGGTGTGTGGTTTCAAGAGTTAGGTAGATTGACAGGACTTACCACAGGAACTTTGTATTATCACCTAACCAAACATTTAGGAGACAGTATTATAAGAGAGAGTATTGAAGGTAGTAAAGGCTTAGGAAAAGAAAAGCCTAAGAAAGAAGTAATGATAAAATATTTTTTGAGGAATAATATATGATAAACACCAAAGAACAAAGGAAAGAATCTTATATAAGCATCAAATCTGCATACAAATTGTTCTTCTCTTTGTTCGGTGATAGTGAAGAAAAATCTACAACTTCATTCAAATCTGTGACCAAAATGTTTTTCTTCAGTTGGATAAGGAAAAATCTGAAACTGGTATTAAAACTGTATGAACATTGTTTTTCCTTATCCAATTTTATGTGTGATTAATATGAAAATATCAATAGATTGGGGTAGAAAGAAAAAACATATGGCTATGATAGATAACAATGTGAAAGAAGCAGATGATAATTTCTTACTTTCATTACCTACTGATTCTGTTATATATTTAGAGAGGGGTTGTCCTTCATATATATTGTACAAATTGATACAGAAGGGTTGCAAGGTTTTTCAAATTGATGGTAAATTAGTTAAGGAAGAAAGAGAAAGGAAAAAAGTAAAAAAATCAGATATAGATGATGTAAAAATTATAGATGAATTGAGACAATCTTGTCCTGATGTGTTTGTTGAATTGAGTGAGAAAGATAAAAATCAAGTTTTGTTAGAGTTATACTTAAAAAAATACAACAATTATATGAGATTAAAAGTGATGTTAGAATTGCAGAGACAAGCATTTATAAAAGAATTTGGTGAAGAAATGAATGATGAGTTGTATGAATTAAAAAATTTAATCGATGTTTTAGATAAGAAAAAACAAGAAATAATCACATCTGTTTTTGACAATTTTCCTCAGTTGAAAAATGATTTATTAAAGTTTAAACACATAAAAGGACTGGGACCTAGATATTTTTTGGGTATTCTAGCAACAGCAAATCCATTAAGATTTGAAACTGTAGGTAGATTTCTCTCTTACTGTGGTTATACAAAGAAGAGTAAAGAAAGTCATAAGTTTAATAGAGGAGTAAAGTCATTATTCTTTCAAGTTTCTGAAGGTACAATCAAACATTCTGACCCAGTATATCGTCCTTTGTATGATGAAATTAAACAAAAATTAAAAAGTAAGTATCCTGATTATAGACCAGGTAAAATTAATGATATGACAAAGGTTAGGGTTGCAACTTTAATTGCAAAAGAATTTTGGAGGATATATAGAGGAAATTCTGTCCTATGTTTCAAATCTGAAAATCCCATAATTTCCTCTATACCTAAATCAAATAACATGGAGGTAGATAGAAATGGCAGGAAGATATGATACAATACCAACGTACGAAGAATACGTTGAAAGGATAGAAAAAGATGAATTGAATGTTTAACTTTACATGTGTAGATTGCAAGAGAGAATGTGAAGCACCAGATGAAAGATTTGTCGCTCAGCATGAAGTAGAAGATAAGATAGAATACAAGTGCGATGATTGCTGGTGGCAAGATGTGGAGAAGGATATTGAAGAATTTGATAGGAATGATATTGAAGAAAATGAAGAATTAAACAAAACTAAAAATATGTTAAATAAATTTGGAGGTAATTAAAAATGGGTAAACAAGAAACACCTGAGGAAATTCAAAACCAAATTATAACAATGGTTAGAGATAAGGAAATGTCTTTTGGACAAACTGCAAGAGAACTGAACATGCATAAATCTACTGTCAAGAGAATTTGCAAGAGACATGGTGTAAAATCAACATATCCAAAATTCAAAGTTGGAAATAAAATAGAAACTACAACATTACCAGAAGAGAATAAAGGCTTTTGGCAAAAATTGAGAGAGTTGTTGGGAATATAAAAATACAAAAAAATAAAAAATATAAAGAGGAAAATAATGAACTACACACAACCTAAAGGATGTGATATATGATGGAAGAAGAAAAAGTTTACAAAGCAAAACTAAAAGTAAAATATGTTGGTAAGAATAAATTGTTTTTACACGAGCAAATAGGGGAAGGAATACTTCCAGATGGAAGAAAATGTCGTTTGATTATGTTAAACAACGCTATATTAATGGAAGTAACTCTTGGTAAAGACGAATGGGAACATTACTCTGTTAATTGGATGGATTTATCAGAGGCAATCAGTAGTATAATACCTAAACAACAATTCGATTCCTCTCTAAAAAGTGTAGTATCATCAGAGGAGATTTAATGAATATACTATGTTTGGACATGTCTTTAAATCACACTGGATTTGCAGTGTTCAGTGACAATAATCTATTAGAAAGTGGTGTGATAGAACCAAAGAGAAAGGACAAAGATATGATAGGTGAAGAGAGGATAGAATTCATAAGGAACTACATTGAAAGTTTGTTGGTTAGTACAGAGTTTAACACAAAAAACAAAGTTGAAGTAGTTGTAATAGAAGATTATGGGTTTGGAGCTCGTGGAAGGGCTGTGTTTGACCTGGGTGAATTGGGAGGGGTTGTTAAAAATTATTTTTTTAAGTTAGGAATAAAAGTGGTTAAAGTTGCTCCAACTGCATTAAAAAAATTTGTGACGGGAAGTGGTCGGTCAGATAAAAACGTTATGCTAATGAAGATATATAAGAAATATGGTAAAGAGTTTTTAGACGACAACGAGGCAGATGCGTACGCTTTAGGAAAATATTATTTTGAGGTAGTGAAAAATGTTAATAGATAGGACAGGAAAGGTATTGCTTACTATAAGAAAACTGAAAAGATGTTCAGCTACAACTTTGATGTATGCTATGGAAAATGACAAATTATCCTACCCTATTTTGTTAAAGAAGTTAAAAGAAATGAATGATTGTAGTGTGATAAAAACTGAAAGAGTCAGTAAGTTTCTGTTCATAGAGTTAACGGATAAAGGCAAGGAGATATGTTCATACATTGACAAGATAATAGAGTTGTTAGAGAAGAAGGAGGTTAAGTGAATGAAACAAAATAACTGGGTTTGGATGCCACATGCAGGACATTTTATTTTGGGTCATAAATGTCAGTTTAAATTGAACACTTATGTTGGTGGTTATATCGTTTCAACGGTTGGAGAACTTTGGAATGAAAGAAAAGTAAGAGAAATCCATGCAGAAGTTCATGATAAAAATTGGTTGATGAAAAACATACAATTAAAGGGAGATGATTTTGATAACTCCTATTTCAAAAGATTTGAATTTGAAGAAATTGGAATGAAGAGAACATATGAAACAATGGTATTCAAAGCTAAAAAATCAAAAAATAAGTGTTGCCCATTTGAGATAATATTATCCGAAGAAGTTGATTTTAGAGGATATAACAAACCTGAAGATGCTTTCAAAGGACACCTGAAACTATGTGAGAAATGGAGTAAGAAAAAATTCAAAAAGTTGAGTTAAAATGAGTTACATAAGGCCTGGTTGGGATTTAAAATGGGTTGAAGGAATAAGTAAAGATTATGTTTATCCTACGGAAGATAAAGGAAAAATAATCATAGAAGATTATGGTGGAATTTCTGATGAAGGTATTGTTGAATTACTGATACAAGAATGGGATACACACGATATCCTTTTCAAACAACATCTAATAAAAAGATTAGCGGATAGGTTAGGTGTTGAGTTGAGGAAGAAACCACTTGATTGGAAAATAATGGTTACAAGAATGGATAAAAGGTCAAATGAACTTGTTAAAAAAATACATAGTAAAAAATTCAAAAAATTGAGTAAGAGTGGCAGAAGAAAATTTATTAAGGGGTTAACAAATGAATAAGAAAGAAATATTAAGAGAATTTTCAATATTACTCAGCGGACTGTTGGTAATGTTGGGAGCAATGCAAATTTATAGTAGTGTTTATACACAAAATACTAGTGGATTTCTCATGGGAATTGTGCAAGTAGCTGTAGGGTTTTTCATTTCTATGAAGTCAAAAGGAAAAACAAAAAAGAAGAAAGTAGATGTGGGAGAAGGAATTTTAATTGGGAGTGATACATAAATGAGAACTATTGTGCTTTATGCTTTACTGATTTTAGGCGTTTTTATAATTTCTTTTATCATGGCACTCATACTTGTTTATAGTAACTTTGGTAAAGGTAAAGAAGAGTGGGTAAAAATAAAATTAGATGAATTGTGTCACCAAAGTGAAATAACTTTAAACATGTATTCATTCCATAGAAATGAAAGTTTGATGATTGGTTGCAGTTACAGAGTGAATGATGGTTGTTATTGTGATGTTCAAAAAGCAGAATGTACTAAATATGCATGTGGTAGCAGTTCAGATGAGATTATAGAAACCTTTAAATTGTGGGAGTGAAGAGAGTGGGTAAAAAAATAAAAGTTTGGAGAAGGTCACAAATCAAAGGGAAGAATGAGGAGATAAATTTGAAGATATATGGTTATTTATTGAAAAAAAAATGTATATCAAAAAATGAAGTTTACAATATGTATCCCAGTAATTTAAAAACAATCATAGATGGAGTTATCAGTCAGATGAGAAAAGATGGGTTGATTGAGGAGAAAGGTGAATCTATAATACTTAAAGTAGGAAAAGTGGAGTTACAAATATGAAAAATACTAATAATGAACATTATACAATTGGAGATGCTTTAGTTATTATTTTTACTGACCCAATGTTTTTGTTGATTTTTGTAGTAATTATTGCACTTATTATTTACGGTTTGATAGGGGTGTTTAATAGGTGAAAAATAATGGTAGAAATATGGTGTAAATCTTGTGGAAGGAAATTGAGAAATGATAAGAGCAAAAGTAGAGGATATGGAGAACATTGTTTTAAAAAGGTTAAGAAGGAGTTGAAAGAAAATGTCTGAATGGGAAGTAGTTGAAAAGAAAGAAGATGAAGGTTGGGATACAGAGGTAGAATTTAGTGTATGGAACTTTTTATCTGTTCTGGCTATTATATTTTCATCAGTAGCTTTAATTATTTCCATACTGTATGGAAGAGAAAATTTATTTAACAATGGTGAAAATATTATAACACCAGTAACATTAGATAAGAGAATTTGTGGTAATTCATGGGAAGAATATTGTCATAGAACTTTTGGTGATAATTATGCATCTTTTAAATTAAGAGATTGTTTAGGCCATCCAATGTTAATACCTAAATGTGAAGAAGGTAAACATAAGATTTGTTACCCACCATGTTTTAGTGGATTATCTACAAAAAATAAACAAGCTCTTTGGAATATAATAATAACAGATAGTTCAGCAATTCATAAAATCAATGAATGTTGGGAAGGATATTGGGCAACTCATATAACAGAAGGATTATGTAAAGAAAAAGGAGGAGTGTGGGATTGGGAATGAAAGTTATAGTTAAACTCACAGATGAACTTGAAGAAGAACCAGTTGTAATGAGTAGGTGTCAGCTCTGTCATTTAAACAATGCTACTTATTACCTGAGAAGATTGGGTCTACACTTATGCTCAAACTGTAAATTGAGTTATTGTGAGGAGATAAAATGAAAGGTACAGTTACAGCGAGTTGGAAAATATTTAAGTTCACATGGTTAATATTTATAACAATGGCAGTTTTGTGGTTAATATTTATGAGGTGCAGATGTTGATGTGCCCTATGTGTAAAAGTAAAGATATAAAAATTGTGAAAGATTTTGGTGAAGGTGAACATTTTCCTGAATATCAGGTCAATAAATGCCTTAAATGTGAAACAAATTTTTTGAGGAGTAGGAAATAAAAATGAAACTATCATTTATACTTTCAATAGGAATGTTGATGTTATACATGATGGGCTTTCTATTGTATGTAACATCTGATTTATTTAATAAACCCTTTATTGCTACATATGATTCTCCTTCATATTATACAGCTATACTGTTAGTTATATTGTTCACACCCATACCATCTGCAGGCATAATGTTTACTGCTTTGATAGTAATAGTTTTGCATGAAGCAAAAGAAGATATTGATGAGGAGGTTAGGAAGAATGTCTTGGATGGAAAAATATAGACCAAAAAATTGGGAAGAGTTTGTAGGTAATGAAAATATCAAAAATATATTAAAAAGTTTTACAATAGAGAATACTCCAAATTTACTTTTTTGTGGAAAACCTGGTGTGGGAAAAACGACTGCTGTTTATATTATTGCCCGACAATTTTATGGGGAAGAATACTTAGCGAATGTGCTAGAAATTAACTCATCTGACGAAAGAGGAATTGATACAATTCGTACAAAAATAAAAATGTTCTGTAAAACTTTGTCAGTTGATGGAAAGAAAAAACTGTTAATATTAGATGAGGCAGATTCTATGACAAGCGATTCTCAACATGCTTTAAGGAGAGTGATTGAAAAATACAATAACAATATTATTTTTGCTTTTACAGCAAATTATAAGAATAAGATTATCGAACCTTTACTGAGCCGACTTAAGATATTTGAACTTAAGCCACTAACTGAAGATGACATTAAAACAATATTAAAAAAAATAATTGACATAGAAAAATTAACAATAAGTGAAAATGACTTAAATAAAATATCAAAATTGAGTTATGGAGATTTGAGAAAAGCAATAAATATGTTACAAGGTGGTATTGAGCAAGTATTACAAGAGGAAGGTAGCATTGACATTTTTATGGAAAATGTAATGCAAGGAAAAGTTGGACAAGCAAAGGATGAGATGGATAAGTTATTGCAAAATGGTAGTGAGGACTTGTTGTTGGATGAAGTGTTTGAATGGGTGTTGAGAAACAACGGAAAAATACCAGCAAAAATAAGACCAAGTATGGTTATAATGATGGCAGAGTATGAGTATAGATTGAGTGTTTCTAAGCATCCATATATTCAGGCCTTTAGTTTCATGATAGAGGCTATAAAATTGTTCAGACAGGTAAGTGAATGAAATCAATAAGAATAATTGAAAAATTGAATTATGCAAATTTGAAGGTTGTCATAACTAATGAAGAAGAAAAAATAAATTGTTTTTTAATTTTGAGTGGTAAACTATGATAGACAAAACAAGAATATTCACAGCAATTCTTATAGTTATTTTAACATTTAACATAATGGGATTTATCACAAGAGATATTATAAAATTGTTGTTACTAACCATGGTTGAGACAACATATGTATTTTTAAATGAGAAAGGATTTTTATACTATCATTGGAATTGGTTAAATTGGGATAAGAAGTACATTAACTATTGGGAGATGTTTAAATGAAAAGTTGTAAACACAAATGGATTCATGTAGTTAGAAGAGGAAAATGTGTGAATGAAGAATGTAAAAAAATTCATAATTGGTTGTTTCATAGGTGCAGAAAATGTAAGATAGAAACAGCAGGAATAAAGGTAGAGGATTAAATTATTATGACAGAGGAAATTGACATTAATAAAGAAATAGCATGCATTAGAGCATTACTTGAGAGGTTGTTAAGAGTAATGGATGAAAAACTTTTTGTGGATTATCAAATGGAGAAATTTGGAAGAATACAATATCTTGTAAAAGAAGACTTATTAAGATGTGTTAGATGCCTTAAGCCAATGAAACAAGTCTCTGAGTATGAATATGAGTTGGATTGTGAGTGTGTAGAAAAATATCCCGAATTGAAAAATTTAAAGTTGAGTATTGGTTAAAATGTCAAGTTTAGATTCATCTTCAACAGAAGAAATTCAAAAAAAACCTAAAAGTAAGTTAGATATTTTGTTGAAATATATATTGATTGCAATCTTATTTTTCTTTTTAGGAATGATAGTTCAGGCAAACAGGTGATGTATTGGTAGAACCTAGACCAAACCAAAAAATATACAAAATGACATGGCAAGAAGTAGATAAAGCAATAGGTATTTTGGTAAGTAAAATAAAAAAATCAAAACAAGAATTTACTGCAATTTGTGGAATCCCTCGTGGAGGTTTAATAGTGAGCGTTATTTTGTCAAATAAACTCAATCTACCTTTAGTTACTTATGGGTTGACAAATTACAATTACATGAATTTACTCATTAGCGATGACATTAGCGATTCAGGAAATACCTTGAGTAATTTTAAAGATTATAAGAAAGTGACATTGTTTTGGAAAAAGAAATCAAAGGTTAAACCAGATTATTATTATAAAATTGTGAGTGAGAGAATTTTTATTCATTTTCCTTGGGAGAAGTGATTAAATGAAAAGTAGAAAAATGGAATTAGATGGTTATGACAAAGCTGTGTTGAAAGCAATAGAAAATGAGTGGTTAACAAAAACACAGATAGTGAGGAAGACATTGATTTCATATACATCTGTTAGTAGTAGAATTGACATAAAATTGAAAAAATTTATTGATAAAAAAGATGAGTGGTGTGGTAATCATATATTGTATAGATTGAAGGAGGAGTTCAAAGATGTCGTTAACAGTCAGTGAAATATTCTATTCTGTTGGTGGAGAAGGTATATCAGTTGGAAAACCTGCGTATTTTATTCGTGTTGTTGGGTGTTCACTTCGCTGTACTTATTGTGATACTCCTTACGCCCTTGAAGGTGGAATGAAAATGTCTGATGAATTTATTTTAAGTGAATTGACAAAGTTGGGTTTTGAAGATAAAGACACACTTGTTGTTACAGGTGGTGAGCCACTTTTGTATCAAGATGATTTGAGGTTTTTTATTGGTTATTTGAGAAGTCTAAGAGATGTGAGAATTGAAATAGAAACCAATGGGACAATATTTCCTAATGAGAGATTGATTGATTTAGTTGATGTGTTCAATGCCAGTCCCAAGTTGAGTAATTCGGGTAATGATATAAAAAATATAAACAAAGATACTATAAAGAAATTTGCAGAGTTGGGAAATTCAATATTCAAATTTGTTGTAGAAAAGGAAGAAGATATGCAAGAGGTTTTAGATATAATCAAAGATTGCAAGATTTATAAAGAGAGAGTTTTCTTGATGCCACAAGCGAGGACAAGAGTGGAGTTATTAGAGAAAGGTTTGATTGTTGTAGAATTGTGCAAGAAATACAAGCTGAGATACGGAGAAAGATTGCATATTTTTCTTTGGAATAATGAAAGAAGTAAATAAACTGATATATATGATAAATCATATAATTATATTTAAATATATGAATATATTATAATATATTATGATATATTATGAAACAAAAGCCCAAAATTGTTGTAAGTAGTGAGGTAAAGAGTAAACTCAATAAACTAAAGCAATATTCAAGAGAAACTTATGAAGATATAATAAAAAGGTTGATAAAAAATGATACCATGGAAAAAATCAAAGAAAAATAAAAAAAATCCGTGTGTAGGATGTAGACACCATGGAGATTGTGCATGGGCTATGTCTCACAAACAATGTAAAAAATTTAATTAGGAGGTAATTAAATGTTTGAACAAACAGCAAAAATGTGGTATGCTTTAGGGGAAGTAATAGTGACAGGGGCAGATAGTAGTACAGCATTAGCAACTTTTATTTTGACAGTTGCTTTTACAGTTGTCTTCGGAAATTGGATATACAAAGCTCTTAGAGCAATAATGAATGGTAATAAAAAATGAGTCAAGATATAGAAAAAAAAATAATGAAAGAATTAAGTAAACACAAGTTGGGATTAACTATAGAAGAACTTTCAAAAAACTTAAAATTGTCAAGGGGTACAGTGTCTAAATATATTTATGCATTGAAGATACAAAACAAAATACATGTTAGAAAAGTGGGTCCAGCAAAAATGATATATTGCTGAGAGTGATTGAAGTGAAACATAAATGCGATGGTTGTGAAAAATCAATAAAAGAGGTTGGTAAATTATTGAAGAAACGCTTGGGTACAGGAAAGTGTAGAAGATGGTTGTGTAAAAATTGTAGGTAGATAAATCAAATGAAGACTAAAAAACAATTGTTGAAATTGATAAATGATAGAAATGAGTTAGATGAAACAGTAATAACCATATTCAAACCAAAAATTAAAACCACAAAAAACCTACAACGCTACAGGTGGCTCTTAGAAGTTATAATAAAATGGGTGTTGAAATGAAAGAATCAAATAAAGAAATCAAAGATAGAATAAGAGAACGAACAAATTTTAAAAGAAATTCTAGAATTATTTTAGTCATAATAACAATCGGAATTATAATAACTAGCAATTTTTTGTTTGAAGAGACAAAACCACGAAGGATAGAAGATGTTGAGAATTATTGTGCATCAAAAGGCAAGAAAACTATATGGGTAACTGCTTACGGTTTATTTAACGGCGTTCCATATAAAATGTTTAGTTGTGAGAACGATTATAATTTCTCGATATACTGGCTGATAATAATCATTTTAATTGCATTATTTGTATTGTTTTTAATGGTGAGTATATGAAAAAACAACAATCAAATAAAGAAATACAAAGCATTAAAACAACTCTGAAAGCTCGAATAATACCCAACCTGCCTTTAACACCAGAATCTATAAGAGAAGATGCCAGAACTGTCATAGATAATTTCGAGTTCGATTATTACTTTAAAGAATTTGAGCAGAAGATAAAGGAATTGGAATTAAATTCAAAGAACAGATTAATGAGAATAAAGGAATTGGACGAGCTGTTAGAAAGAAAAGAAAGCACAATCATAGAAAGGATTGACAAGAGGATTGAAAACCTTGAAACAAAATTTGATGATATACCATTTGCAAGAACAATAAGCGAAACTAAGCACTATAACAAAATGATAGAACTATTACAGTCTTTGAAGAAAGAGGTGAAATAAGATGGAAGATAAGGATATAGAGAAAATAAAAGAAATGGTCGTAGATACCCATTTTCAGACATTGGATATAACTACTGAAAGTGGAAGAAAGTTTTCAGTTGAATTGACACCGACAGAGTGATATTATGGTAACAATACGCTTGGCTAAAATGAAAGTGCAGGAAGTAATATTGTGGGGTGTTACTTACAAAAATATGCAAGAAGAAACTGGATTGAAATGGGATGACGACCAAGAGGAGATTCTTGAAACATTTAGACAATCTTTGAAGAAAGAGGTTAAGGAATGAAACCACAATCAAATAAAGAAATCAAAGAGAAAGTATTAAAGAAGTTCTTTAAAATGCAGAAGAATAAAACACACGAACAAATAATTACAGAAAAGAAACCTGAGGAATTAGTCGATTTGGCAATCCAAGAAACAATAAAGCAGTTTGAGCAGAAGATAAAGGAAAGGATTGAGGAACTTGAAAAATTTAAATTAGACCCTTATCATGGTGGCTATACTGATAAATTTGTTGATTGTAAGATAGCAGAACTTCAAAAACTTATGGAGAATGAGAAAGAATGAAAACTGAACATGAAATAAGAGAGGCAATAGAAGATATGAGAAGTTTTAATAATACAGAAGTTTTCAGAGCATTGTTTACAGAAGAAGGCAAAACTATAATGTTGGATAGGATTAGAACTCTACAATGGGTTTTAGAAGAAAATTCCAAAGGAGAAAAGTGATTAAATTATGAAAGAATTGACGATTAAATTTTCAGAAGAATACTATAAGATGCTAAATAATGAAGATGAAGCAATACCAAAGAATGCAGTATTGATGGAAGTCTTTAAGGTAAATTCAAAGGATTTGCACCCCAGATTTGTCGAATATGATACGATGTTTTTTGACAAGGAAAAGAACAATAATGCCTACTACAAACTGCCAAAAGGTGAGATATTAGTCCTATTGTTGAAAACAGAACATACATCTGGATTTTGGAATAATAACATGGTTTGGACTACAATCAGAAGGTTTACACCACAGAAATATGAATACTACAAGAAAAATAGATGGGGGACATTCAAAATAGAGATATTAAAGAAAGAAGAAGGTTAAATCATGAAACGACTTGAAAAAGAAAAGAATCTTTCTGGAACAAAGATTCCTTTAATCATTGGATTGTTAATACCAATATTTTTACTCTTAGGTATTCATAGAAACGATTGTTATGATTTTCATGTTTGGGAATGTGAAGAATGTCATAAACAAGGTGGTGACTTTATGGTATGTTCTGGATTCTGTATCGAACCTGAAAAAGAAGCAATTATCCAAGTAGATGAAAACAGATTATGGGTTGACCCTTCGCCATGTCGAGTAGGGTTGAACGAAAGTTGCAAGGATAATGTTGCTCATGGTTGTAATCTACCAGAGAATGAATACATAGATGGATGGTGTATTCCGCTTACTAAATGGTGTTTATATGGATGATACATTGAGAACTTTATTAATTTTGTTAGTAATATCAACTTTAATAGAAGTTGGTGTTTTAATCTATTTTTGGAATAATTCAGATATGAAAGAATGTAATTGGTTATGGTGTACTTTTGGAAAGACTGAATCAATTACAACAATAGAAAATTCTTCCATAATTATAGAACAACAATTTTATCATTATCGGGAGTGTTATTTGAATGATGTTAAAGTTAATTGTAGTGATTTAATATGACGCTTGAAAAAGAAATACCGGAAGAAATCGGTATGAAAGAAGGAGATAAATTAACTTATGAAGGAACTAAAAAAACAATTCTATTAACCCAATCTAAAATCATTCAAATCATAGATAAGAGGATTCTTAAACACGATAGAGCATTACAGAAACTCAAGAAAAAGAACGATGAACTATACCAAAAGTTAGCTGATGGAGATAGTAAAGCAGGTCATAAAATGGATATTAATGATAGAGCAATGTCGATGATAAAATCAAGTAAAGAAGAATTACAATCTTTGAAGAAATCCCTTTTGGAGCCAGAAAAAGAAGAAAAGTTAGGTTTCCAAGTAGCGACTGAAAATGTCGACCCTAATTCTTCTTCCGAAAATTCCAAAGGAGAAGAAGCATTACAACATTTTGGTAGAAAAATTGAAATGATTGATTTTAAATATAATGAAATTTCAGCAATAAGAAATTTGCTCCAAAGAATGAGACTTCATATCTGGAAAGAAGATTGGTTGCCAAAATTTAAAAATGCTGACATAAGTATCATTCAAAAGAATTGGAATTGGTTTATTTCTGAAAAAAATATTTTTTATGATTTTGGAATGCTAAACATAATTTTAGAAAAAATTGATAAGTATGAAGAAGATATCAAAAAACAATTAGGGGGATGAAAATGCAAATTACATTGAAAAAAGAATTGGCAGAAGAAATCGGAATTGAAGAGCTTAAACCTTTTGGTGTCGATATCAACAATCATTAAAATTAAAGAGGATTTAGTGATAGTATGAAAGAATCAAACAAAGAAATCAAAGAAGAACCTTTTACTATGAAGTGGCATAAATATACTGATTTAGAACCTTTCATAAGACTTAGGAATGAAGGTAGAGAACTAATAGGAAAAGAGATTTTAATCACTGAAAAAAGGGATGGAGAGAATGTTTCCATCTGGCTTGATGAAAAGGAAAATGTTTGTATAAGTTCTCATAATCAGGAAAAGGCAGACGAAAATATTACAAAAAGAATGGCAGAAACCCCTGAATTTTCAAAAATATGTAATTTGTTACAAGTAGAATGCATAGAGTTTCATAAGAAAATCATTCTTTACGGGGAACTGATGAAAAGAGTAGGAGCAACTCAGATAGAGCCTAAAAAGAAACATTGTAATTGGATTATATTTGATATTTGGGACGATAATGAAAAAAGATACTTAGACTATAATTATGTGTATCAGAGAGCTTACCAGTTCAAGATTCCTATCGTTAAATGCTTAGGTGTGGAACAGCCAAAACAGTTAGAAGATTTACAAATCATAAAAGACAAGTGGCTTAAATTCTGTAAGAGACATAGAAGAGAAGGTTTTGTCGGTAAGAATTATTATGATAATGTTTTCTTCAAAGAAAAGATAGACTTGCCTAAGTTAAAAAGAGTAAGAGACATACAACAAATACAACTACCACAGATGCCCGAAGAGACAATACTAAGGGCATTACAACACGCATGGGATGAAATCAACGATGAAATTAAATGGAAGGATAGAGCAATAGCCATGCCTATAATAGCCAAACACATATCTACTGAAGCAAGGGAGCATAATTACAATACGCCTCATAATTTCTATTCTTATTATCTTAATACTCCATTAGAAAAAATAAAGGTTAAGTTATGACGCTTGAAAAAGAAATAGATTGGGAAGAATTAGCAGAAGAAGAATGTAATAAATGTGAGAAAGAAATCATACATAAAACCCAATCTAAAATCATAGAAAAGTTAAACAAGAAAATGAAAGGATTTGCTGATATTACAAAAGATTTAGATGTCAGGATATGGCTCGAACCACAAGTTAAAATGGAAATATCAATTAGGCAAGACGAAAGGAATAAAATCATAGAAAGGATTGACAAGATTAACTATGCTGATATTATCGAGAAAGTAATGTTTAACAAAGATTGGGAAGGAAAACAAAAATTAGAAAAGATAAGCTTATTTGAAAAGGCAGTAGAATTAACAAAAGAAGAATTAAAATCACTTTTAGGTGAGAAAGAATGAATTCAAAAGAAAAGGCAGAATTGAAAAAAGATTTAGAAGAACTTGAAGAAATAAGACAAAGAATAAAAGAAAATTCCAAAGGAGAAAAGCCAAAATTAAAAATTATTGATAATTTTGGTGGAATCATAGAAGAAGGTTGAACCATGAAATCAAATAAAGAAATCAAAGAAGAACCTTTTGGGAAAAGCTTCACTAAAACTGATGAAACTTATGATTGTAGTTATGATTTTGATAATGAAAAATTAAGGAAGAAATATAAGTTTGTTGTCATAAAAGAAGGGGATTTAGATATTAATGGTGCGATAATGCTAAAAGATAAGAAATCATTAAAAAATTACCTTAAAGAAATTGAGCAATATGGTAGTTTTCATGAAATATTAGCAATAATTAAAATAGAGAAGTGGTTGAAACCATGAAACAATCAAAGTTATGTGCAATCTTAAAGGTTTGTAATAGATGGAATTGTAGTTGTTTAGGAGAAGCTATTGGTTGTCCTAAAGATGGGTGGCATAAATGAAACAACTTGAAAAAGAAATAATTATAGCGACAATAAGTAAATGCAAGGAAAGAGGAAAATACAAGTTAAGAGTGGAACAAAAGAGCCATTTGGCAGTTGCTGAATATACCGACACGGATTTGGAAACGGTATTTGCCATAATCAAAGCCCGTGTTATGGAATTAAAATGGGAATCATTCCATCAAAAAGAAGATGATTAACATGAAATCAAATAAAGAAAAGACCATTTTAATTTTCATGGTATCGGTTAAAGAGAAGATTATGCCACAAGAAGTTAAAATAATGAGTTGAAACCATGAAATCAAATAAAGAAATCAAAGAGAAAATGCTGGAAGAACTTACAGTTTTAGATAATGCTATGTATTTTGTCAATTCACAACTAATCAGTTTACAATGGATTGGCTTAAAACATAAGCCGACAGAGGAAGAAATAAGCGGATTGAATGAAGTAATAGGGAAATGGATAAAGAAAGTGAGGGAATTAAAATCACTTTTGGAGAATGAGAAAGATGTATAAAGACGATGATGAAGTTCAGATAACACCATTTGGCATTAAAATAATGAAAGCATTGGAAGAAGGTAAAGATATTCGTAAAATAATCAAAGAAGAAAATTCCAAATGAGAAAAGGTGTAGATAAAGATGGTAGAATGTCCGATGTGCCATCATTTGTTCGATGAAGAAAGGAAAAAGAGAGATGAATACAAAATAAAGTGATAGATGAATTGATTGAAGAATTAAAAAAGAAGAAGGTTGAATGAATGTGGAAAATAAAGAAATATGAAAATGAAAAAACAACATCACCAGAGGAACTTTCTCTGATGATTAAATCAAACAGAATTGAGAAAAACATATGTTTGAATGTCAGTGAATATGAAATAAAATTTTTGAGTAAATTAAAAAACCTAAATCTGACATTGTTAGTTACAAGTATAAATGACATATTGAGATTGTTGAGAGTGAAAAATGCAAATTTGAATTTTGGAAAAATGATTGTTTCTCCTTATTCAATGTTAGAAATACCTTCACAAGAAAGGGTGAAGAACACAAAATTGTTTGAATTGATACAAGATTTTAGGTTTGATTTGAACAAAATAGTTAATGTTTTGAATGTGAATTTTTTGAGTAAGTTAGAAAAATATGATGATTTTATAGATAGAAAAATGATGAATTATGGGTTGTTTTATTCACCATACACATTCCCTAAAATCAAAGAAAGGAAAGAGAGAATAGAGTTGAAAATATGAGTTCAATCTATAGGTCGAGGACAACAGAATTTTACACCTGTCCTGTTCACAAATGGGTAGGTATTAGAGAGCCAGATAGGTGTTATAACTGCAGATATTTGCAGTCTGAACAGAAGAAGTTTTTACAACAGTTGTTTGAGATGGGTTATCAATGGTATTGGAGATGGGTAAGGAGGCATTAATAAAAAAGATTTATAAATATTAAAAGATTTATAAGATGAGATTCAAATATGTATTTAAATATCAACTGTCATATAATATAATAATAATTATATTTTAATTAAATGGTTATAAAATGGTAATTATACAAAAAGAAAAGAAAAAACTAATAGCTCTTGGTGATTCTATCTCTATTGTTATACCAAAAGATTTTGTAACATATTTAAATTGGAAAATCGATGATGAAGTTTTTATTGATATTAAAAATAAAAATATTATAATAAGCAAAATGGAGGAGGAATAAAAAATGGAGTTAACATTATCTGAAAATGCACAAAAGGGTTTGAATTCTTTGTCTGAAGAACTCAGTAAAGAATATGGTGATTTAAATGCAATTAAAAAAACATTGACAGGCATGTTTATGTCAACATTCAAAGCAACACAAGATGAAACGAAAGCTTTGAGGTTGTTGAATGTTCAATTCAGAAAATTGACAGATAAAGTGAAATTGTTGGGAGGAAGACCAGAGGGAGAATTTGAAGGTGTGTTTATTGCTGATGGTCCTTTAGAAGACTCATGGGCACCTGTCATAACAGAAATTGATAAAATAATACAAGCAGATGGATTGCAGACGGCGATAGATAAGGGTTATGTACGAGGTATGGTTGATAATCGTCCTGTTTATATTGATTATAGGATGTTTGTCATGAACAATCAAAACAAATATCAAGGACAAGAGATAGAATCAATACCACATGAAGTGAGGTTCAGGAAGAGGATTTATGGAATATCAAAGAAGACTATTGAAGGCAATGATTTATTCATTCCATTCATATTGTATTGGAAAGGTGCAAATGTGAATGTGAAAATACCATTGTTTAAACCTGTAAGTTTCAAAGCAAGAGGATTTGGTCAACAAGGAACTCATGACATGCTGATAACAAAAAATCTGACATTCAATGTTATAAAAGAAATGGAAAGTAAATTTACACCAGAAATCATGGCAAGTTTGTTCAGACAAGCAAAACCATTTTATGTTGAATTTAAGAATTTGGAAGCTTACAATAAGCAATTGCAAGAGAACAGGGAAAAAGGTTTACGAGGTCCGAGTTTTGTGATAAGTGAGGCTGATGTTTGGAGAATAGAAGATACATCAACAAACAATTACAGGGTTTGGCTTGCAGATTTACTTGATGAAACAACAGAACCAATACAGGCATTTGTAGATAGGTCTTTGGTAACTTTTGGAGAATTTTCAAAAATATTTTTTGTGGGCAACATATTCAACATTGACAGGGAAGTTGGTGATGAGAAAGTGAAACAGACTTCATTGAAAATAATTTCTGTCTATCCAAAAGAGATAGTTGCTCCTGAGGTTGAAGAGATAAAAAGTATTCCTTCACCCGGTCAGGAAAAACAAGAAGTTAAAGAAAAGAAAGAGGAGGATTGGTTTGGTGACAATAAATAGGTTGGAGTTAGTAACTGAAGGAACATTTGACGCGGCTCACCATATACCCAAATACAGTGGAATTTGCGCTCGAACTCATGGACACACTTTTAAGTATTCTTTGTATTGTGAAGGTGTTGTGAATGATGAGGGGATGGTTGTTGATTTTAACATATTCAAGGAATTAGACCATATAAACTTAAATGACAAAATAAAAGTTCCAACTGCAGAAAATGTTTGTTTGTATTTGGTGAATAAAATATTGAATTACAATTCGAGTATCAGGATATTTTCATTGAAGATATATGAGAATCCTTTGTCAAATGAATATGTTGAATTTAGTAATGCTTGAGGTGTTATGAATGGATTGGAATGTGATTAAAAATAAAATGGAAAAGCCTAAAGAAGAAACAAAATCCATGGAATTAGTTACAGGTGAAGAAACTACAGATGCTACTTCTTCTGACATGGAAGTTAGAGATGAGAGAGAATTGAAGGAATTTAACATAGAAACATTGAGTCAAATGGCAAAGAGAAGGGGCATGAGAATATTAGTTATAGGTAAACCGAAGGTTGGAAAAACAAGGTTTGGTTCTGAAACATCTAAAGTGGAGTCAGATAAGAAGGTTTTGTACATTGATACAGAAGATGCTTTGAGTGTTTTTGAAGGTGCAGATTTTTTAGACCCTACCAAAATCGATGTTGTTAATTTGTATGACAGTAGATTGAATGAGATGGACAGTATAAAAATGATTAGTAAATTGCAAGGGGTTCTAGAGAAATTAACACATGACATTAATTTTAGTAATCAATATCACACAGTTGTTTTGGATTCAGAATCATCTATTTGGGAATATTTGCAAGATTACATGAAGTATGAAATAACCAGAATAGGTTTGAAATTGAACATAAAAGGAGTTCCTTCTGATAGAAGGGATTGGAGGATTGCAAATTCAAAACATTGGGGCATAATGCAGACATTGACATCGGGTAATAGGAATGTGATAATAACAGTTCAAGCACAACCTGAGTATGACCAACAAGGAAATATGCGTGGATATAAGCCATCCATGCAGAAAAAGACCGAGTTCTTTGCAGATATAACAATTGTTTTGGACAAGAGAACAGATGCTATGGGTAATAACATATATTTTGGGAAAGTGACCAATTGTAGGTATCCGTTACCTGGAATTGAAGGGAAAATTATAGAAAATCCCTCGTTCCAAAAAATCAAAGAATTGGTATTTGGTAATAAAAAATGAGAGGTGTTTAAGTGGAGTTCACAATTGAGTGTGTTAAGTGTAATGAAGTAATGGATTATAAGAGTATTGAAACTAATGAAGATGGAGTAGAGTTTTATTTGTATAACTGTACAAAATGTGGAACTCAAGCAAATGTAAGTTTTGTAGATAAAGATGGAGATTTTATTGATTTAAAAAAATAAGAGGTAAAATAAAATGGTTGATTTGTCTTTTGGAGTAACAGAAATTGTTGTTTTGATTATCTTACTTGTCATAGGATTTCTTACTATCAGATACATAAAAAACAGGAAGAAAAGAAATTACATTCCTGTACAACAACCAACACAACAATCATATGTACCTGTATTACAACCACAAGTGATTGAGGATTTGCGTTTTTCTAAACCTATAAATGTTGAAGATGCAGTGGTTAGAAACATATTGGTAGAATACCGAGATAATATGAATGTAACTTATATGAAAAAATTGAAAGATTTGGAAAATGAGTATAATGAAAAAATTAAAAAAATAGATATAATTTTGGGTAAGAAGAATAAAAATAATTAATTAATGGTGAGGTTAAAATGAAACATGATAAAGATGATTGGGAAAAAGAAGAAGATGAATATGATGAGAGTTCAAAAGGGTGATGTTTATGAAAATTAAAATATTGGCTATGAATTTAAAAAGAGTAGTTGATTTGACAAACATAACAACAAAGACAACAGAGAGTGGTACAATAAATTTAGTTGAAGATGGTGTTTTTGAAATAAAAACTGGTAGTTTGATTTCAAGGTTTGCTGACAATCAGAAGATATTTTTTGGGCAAATAGAAATTAAAAAATTGAATGTATTGGAAGAAGGTATCATTGGTGTTCCTAACTTAGAGAAATTTGAAAAACTTGTAAAATTGTTTGACCCAACAGATGAGATAGAGATGGGAACAATGGACGGTAAGATTTATTTGAAGAGAGAAATGCCTTATAAGTTTATAACATATCCAACAATAAATCCAGATGAAAAGAAAAAGGTTGCAGATGAAGTGCTGAATGTTTTTCAAATGAAGGACGATATATTGCAAGGTAAGACATTGACATGGAAGTCATATTTTGTGATATTGTCACACAAGTTTTCTGACCTATTGAAGGATTGTGAAACAATGGGAGGGACATTGATATTTCCAATAAAATTCAGTGAGAATGAAGTGAAGTTTTTGATTGAAGATGAGGCAAGTGGTGTTAAGATAGATAGGAATTTAGAAGTGAGTCAAGTAATATGGAGAGAAGAGAAGAAGGAAATAATTGAAGGGGAATTTACTTACGCTTTCGATGGACTTCTTTCTAAAATTGACGGGAAACTGAAGGTTAGAATGACAGGTAAAAACTTAACCATGGTAATAGAACGATTGGACGACGGGGACGGAATATCGTGCTTATATCTAGTTCCATCTTATATTCGGTAATTGTATGAAAGAAACAATAGAAGAATTTAAGAAAAGATTTTGTGACAAATGCGACAATAAAGATTGTAAAAGAAAATTTTACAGAATTGCTAAATGTTCAGCTATAATACTTGCTATGGATAAATCTGATAGTTGGTAATTGATTTAATATGAAAGAAACAAAAAAAATCTTAGATTGGGTTAGAGAAGTTTATTTAAAAGGGTTTTTAATTGCTTTGATTTACATTGTAATAGAATGGTTGTTGAAATGAAAGAAACAATAAAGAAGTTGATTGAAGAAATAGGTGCTGATTTAAACAATGAGCATTTGTCAGAAACACCCATACGAGTTGAAAGGTTATTTAAAAACTTTTTTACTTATGATAAAACCATGAAGGTTATGTCCAGTAAAAAGAGGAATACAGATTGTGAAAAAAACATAATACCCATAACTATTTTTGACAATAAAGAAAAGTTGAATGACATAATTTTGAGTGATGGTACTTTTGTTTCTTTCTGTCCTCACCACATTGTAAATTTTTTCGGAGATTACGTCTTTGGTTATTTGCCCCAAGATTATATAATAGGAAAATCGAAGATAGATACAGTTGTGAAATACTTCTGTGGTAGGTTGAGTACACAAGAAACATTGGTGAATGATATAGCAGATTGGTTTCAAAAAAATCTTAAACCTCAAGGTGTGTTTTTCATGATGAAAGGAAAGCATCTTTGTGAATTTCTTACAACCAATAAAATCTCAAATTTCACAACATCTGCAGTACGAGGTTGTTTTGGTAAGGAAGAGATGAAAGAAGAAGTATATAAAATGATAAGTTTTAGGTGTGATTAAAATGAAAAATAAAAAAGATAGTGAGATGTTAGCGGAGGATAAAGAAAGTGGTAGTTGGATTATGGGACATTACGATGACACAGAAAAATATTTTGAGTTTTATGATATTTACTTTGGAGACAATTTTACTTCTGTATCATTACCATCTGAAGAGTTTTCTAAGATAGTAGATTTGTTCAGGACAATTATAGATAATGAGGAAAAGCCAAAAATAGAAGTGCAATTTGAAGGGTTTTTAACTGGTAAACCTCCTGTGTCTTTGGTAAAAAGAACTAAATTGAACAAAAAAGACTTTGCAGAACTTCCCACTAAATGGATGAGTTTTTCACATAAGAAAAATAAAGAATTATTTTTCATGTTGAAGGTTGGTAAACTGAAAGATGGTAGGGTTTATGTGGGAGTATTGTCAGGTAAAATGAAAGGGAAATTGACATATACAGAAGAGGTAGAGTTAAAGAATTCTATAGGTGAGTTAGCTACGTCATTTGCTGAAGGTGTAAGGAGTAATGTTATAGTAGCTATGCCCCCAGAAGAATGGATGATGGAAGACATACCTCAAAATTGGAGAGATGGTTTGTTGATGAAGGAACAAGAAAGTAAGGATAAAATGAATTATATTGGGTAATTAGTAATGAAGAAATGTGGTATGTGCTATAAAGAAATTGAAGAAGAAGAGTATGATGAGAATGAAGGTTTGTGCAGAGAGTGTTACAGAAAGCAGGTGATGAGTGAATGATTGTCATATCTCCTCACAGCGACGACATTTTGCTCGGTGTTTATTCATGCATAAAAAATAATGAAGTTGATTATGTTTATTTCATAGATTTTGAAGGTGATAAAAAGAGAGAAAAAGAAGCAAGGATGTTTTGTGAAGATATGAAAATTAAAATAATAAACAAAAAGAAATTGGGTAAGTTGTTGAGTGCAGGAGAAACAGTTTTGATACCTAATCCTGAATCTTCACATCCTTTGCATAAGTGTGTTATGGGTTGGCTTTTTATGACATTCAAAGTACAGTATAATCAAGTAGGTTTTTATTCAACAGATATGGATGAATTTTGGATTAAGTTATTGTCAAATTCACAGAGGAGAGATAAGTTGGAGATGTTAAATAAATACTTTCCATTGGAAAAAGAACTTTGGGAAAATAATGCAAAATATTATTTGTTTGAAGGTATAATAGAAATGAAGAGGTGAAAAAAATGAGCAAATGGATAGAACATGTTAAGAGTATTAGAAGTCAAAATCCAGGTATGAGTTTGAAAGATGCGATGAAACTTGCTAAAAAGTCATACAAAAAATAAAGTTGATTAAATGAACAGATGGATAAAAATAATAACAGATTTTGAAGGATTGCATTGTTGGGGTAGTTGTGACATTGAGACAGTAGGGTTTTTAAAAAACCCACACAGACACAAAATATATGTAACTGTCTTTACTGAAGTAAATCCCATTAAAGATAGGTGCATTGAATTTTTTTGTTTTAAGAGGGAAGTTGATTTGATAATTGATAAGTTATATGGAATTGAAAAATTGAAAAACTTGGGTCAAAGAAGCATGGAAACTATATCAGATGAAATACATACTGAATTGTCTAAGTTATATCCCAACAGAAGATTTAAAATAGAAGTTTCAGAAGATGGTCAAGTTGGCTCTTTTACAGAGTATGATTAAAATGAACATAATAAACAAATTTAAAATTTATAATACAAAAGCAAAAATACAAGATATTGAAGCAAACTTGAAGATAATAGAGAAGAGAAATTGGATTGCAAAATTGAACAGTTTTTGTTGTTTGGGATACCCATTTATAAGTATTGACAAACACATTGAAGTTTTAACCAAAGAGTTGAATAATGAAAAAATAAAATTGAAAGAGTTGAGTGCTTAAATGAAAACCATTGAAGAAATGCCCATGCTGGATACCATCAAGAAAATGTTAAAAGATTCGGCAATAGAAGACATAAAAGAAATTGAAGACAAGCCATACTTGTATGATAGCGTTAAAACCATAATCACATATATCAAAATGAAAAATAACATAATGGAAGATGATTTGAAAAAAAGAGAGGTGTAATGAATGAAAATACTATTAATATTGTTATTTGTTTTAGTTGCTTCATTGGTAGTATTAATTTTTGCAGACCATTATCAGAGTAGTTTAGAAGATAATTGTTTGAGGAGTTGTGCAGAAAATTCATTTAGGTATTGGCGATTAGAAGAAGGAAAATGTCAATGTGGTTTTGATACACATGGTGGTACTGTGAGAAAATTCATACCAATAGAGAAGATTGTATGAAAGATTTAACACAATGGGAAATATTGGCATTGACAATTGCTATGGATTATACATTGGTGGTTAGGCAAAGTACAATGGGTATGAATATTGAATATATATTAGCGGGATAAAAATAATAAAAAAGTAGGTAAGGTTATTACAAAGTAAGAAATGAAAAGGATTGGTAGATAATGGGAAGAATAACTTGCATGACGATAAACAAGGTAATTTTGTTAAAAGTATGGAAGAGTAGGTTTGAAGAGGGTGTAATATCAGAAAAATCTTACAAGGAGTTCTTATCTAAAATGTTTGGTGGCTGAATGAAACAATACTGTCCACATTTCAGTGAAGTAATGGACATTGAAGATTGTTATTTTTGTTTTACAAAGAGAAGAAAATTGGAGTTGATTTTGTAGATGAATAATGTTGTTTTGTTGGTAGGTAGTGAAGGTAGAATTGCTCAAGTTCATAAGAAAGCTTTGAACAATTTAAGATTAAAATTTATAGAAGTTGCTAATGGAGAGTTTGATGTGAGTGATGTAAAAGAAAAAATATCCTTTGCTGACATTTGTACACCAACTGATACACATTATGAGTTAGTAAAATATTTCTTAGAAAATAACCTCAATGTGTTTTGTGAAAAACCTTTGGCATTAAAAACAAAAGAGACAAAAGAACTGATAAGGTTATCTGAAGAAACAAAAACAAAATTGTTGGTTAACATACCTTATTATTTCATGTATTCAGATGATTTAAAGAAGTCAAATTTGTCACAACACAATTTTAGATATCGTTTTAGGAATGATGAGTGGGTGTTTCAATCAGATTGGATGAAAGATGAAGATAAGTCTGGTGGTATACTATATGATTTGGGCAGTCACTTCACACCCATAATTTCTAAGTTAAACAATGGTGAGATAAAAGATGTTGAATTGATATGGTTAGATAGGGACGATTGTACACACATTCCCATAGCAGTAGAGTTTAATGTTTTGGGTAACATAAAATGTGAAGTTTCATTGTCATGGAAAACAAACATGCATCCATGGATTGATTTGAAAATATCAAGATTTCAAAGATACAATTGGGAAGAAACAGCTATATTTGAATACATGTTGAAAAAAATGTCTGATGAAAGTGTAGAATATAAAGGGTTTTATAATGATTTGGTTGTGGGAGATATGATTTTGGAAAATGTGTTTAGGAAGGTGTATTGAATGTTTTGGTTAGTTCAGTTAGAACCTTTGGAAGAGAGGTATAGTAAACAGTGGAGTGAGTGGATACCAACCACATTTGATTTGTTGGGATTACCTTATGACATAATAGAAGGTGAAGTGTTGACAGATACAATAGAGAAAGGTGCATTTTTGGATGTCAATTCATCACACTATCAATCTTTTACACAGTTGAGAAATATAGCGAGAAGGTTTTATGAAGGTAAAATAAAGAATGGTGACAAGTTTTTTGTTTATGATATTGAGTTTCCACCAGGTAAAGAAACAATAAAAATGTTAGCACAGTTGCAAAAAATGAATATAAAGTTGTTTGGATTTTTACATGCCTGTTCAGTAACTACAGAAGACTTTGTAACACCTTGTAAAGATTGGATGAAATACTCTGAATTGTCTTGGTTGAAAGCATATGATGGTATATTTGTGGGAACTGAGTATCACAAAAGCAGAATTGTAGAAGAGAGAATCAAAAAATATGCTGATGTGGATGATGTGCAGGATATGACAAATAAGATACATGTTACTGGAAATCCATTCAATTCAAAAGAATTACAACAGTACAAAAAACCTTGGAAAGAGAAAGATGATTTGATTGTGTTTCCCAATCGTTGGGATTATGAAAAGAGACCAAACTTATTACTTGATTTAGCCCACATCATAAAACAAGAGTTTAAGTCATTTGATATAATCATAACAACATCAAGAAGTGAGTTCACATCAAACAAGAAATGGTTGAAGAGATATGCAGAGATATGCAAGGATGAGGGAGTAATAAAAGACATAAAGGTTGTTAGTAAGGCAGATTATTACAAGTTGTTGGGCAAAGCAAAGTTTATGATTTCAACAACAGTAGAAGAGAATTTTGGATATTGTAATGTTGAGTCAATGGCAGTAAACACAGTACCAATTGTACCCAATGCATTTTCACACCCTGAAGTGGTAGGTGTGAAGGATATAATGTACAATGATTTAGATGATGTTTTAGATATCATGAAGAAAGTGATGGACAAAGATAAAACAAATATATATGACAAGTTTGCTGAGAGATTAAATTTTTATGATGGTAGTGTTGGTAGAATGATTAAGGTGATGCTAGATGGAGAATCTGAGTAAGTTAACAAGAAAAGGTATGGTTTACAGAGAAGGTAGAGCTGTATCACATGAAAAATTGATAGAAAAGTCAGTTTATTATTTCACTAAATTCATAAGAAAAAACAATATATCAAAGAAGTTGGGACACAAACCCATATTGTTAGAATTGGGTTCAGATAATGGATTTGCATTGAAGAAGTTTAGAGACAAAGGATTCAATGTGATTGGTATTGACTTAGAACCACACAATGTTTTTAATGTTCCCATAATACAAGGTGATTGGAATGATTTGAATTTATATTTTGAAGATGATAAGTTTGATTGTGTGTTTTGGAATCATGGTATTAATCAATGCCTGAATCCTGTTCTTATACTGCAAAAAATAAACAATGTAATGAAGAAAGGAGGGTACATATTTCTTGCATTATTGCATGGTTACTTCAAATACGCACAAGATGTTTCTAAAGGAAATTTTTCATTGTTCACACCATTGTTTTTAAATTCAATGATGAATTTTTGTGGGTTTGAAAGAGTCAAAAGTGAATTGAGATGTTTCAGAGGAAATAGGGTAGAAATATTTTATATTGGTAGGAAGATATGACAGAAGAAAAAATAATTAAAGTAAATGACAGGGTGAAAGCAACTTGGATTTTGAGTGAAGGTCATAGAAATGAGAGACATATTTCAGATACAGGAAGAGTTGCTTTTTTTACAAAAGATGGTTTTCTTGCAATAGAAACTGACCATTTCAATCCAAAAATTTGGTTTGCAAAAATTGAAAATGTAGAAGTGATTGAATGAGGATAATAATAAGGACAATATTCAAAGATTGTTTTACTGTCCAACTATACAACATGCTAAAATTTGATAGATTTTATGATTTGTATTTGATTAGTAATGGTAAGCCAACTGATTTGCAAAGGACAATCATGAATGTTTTAAAGAAAAAAGGTTGGAATATACACATAATAAGAGATATATCACATGATGAAAGTTGGTATGCTTTGTTGAGATTGGTGAAGAAAAAGAAATTGAATAATTTTTTTACATTTGATGATGATGTTATTTTTGAAGAAAAACATTTGTTTTGTTTACAAAAATATGTACAAAAAAATGAAGTTAGGGCAGGTTGTTGGGTAAACAAAATATTTGATGAGTATAGTTTTGAAGTTAACAATGATAAAGTGATACCTTTACTTGATACAAGAGCAATGTTCTTTACTGATTTAGACCCAATAAAACTCAAAGATTTTGAGGATTTAAACAAGAAAGGAAACAGTGGCAGAATATGGATAGAATTCATGTGCAGGTTAGTTAGTAAGATGAAAGGTAAGTATGTTTATCTGTATTCTAAAAATCCACCCATTCACATACCTTTTAAATACAAAGAAGCTAAATGGAAATATGGAAAGGGATTGTTTAACAATGTTTGGAAGACAGAAAAGATAATTAAAAAATGCATGAACAAATATAAATTGTATAATTACTGGATAAAGGTGAATTCTGATGAAAATTAGTTATTGGACAGTTGAGACAGGGCTTGAAGATTATATGAGAGATTCTTATAAGTTAAATCCAAACATATTGTTGAACATATTGAAATTTAATCCTATGTGGGAACATGAGATAAAAGAGTTTGGAGTTAGGTTAATGACTGACAGCGGCGGGTGGCAAATGCAAAAAGGACAAATAACAAGTTTTGATATACTTTTGGAGAATTATCAGAAAGTCATAAAGTTCTCTGATTTTTTATTTTCAATAGATGTACCAGATTATTGTGGTGATTTTAACAAGTCAATTGAAAAAACGATTGAGATGTTGAAGAGACAATGGGAATATTGCGATGGTTATCAAGACAAGTTGATTTCAATCTTGCATGGTGCTACATTTCCTCAATTCAACAAATGGCTTGAAGATACTGCAACACCATTTGGTACAGGTAGAGTATCATTGGCAAACAAGCAAGTTACAAAATTCAGTGTTTCTACACCAGAGACAAGGTTCATTTATTTCTTATATTTATTGTGCAAATATCCTGATTTGAATTGGAGACAAGTTCATTTGATGGGAACCTTCTCACCGAGATTGTTGATTTACATAAAACCCATTTATGATTTGATGGCAGACAGAGTTGAGGATTTGACGTTTGACAGTAAGATTATAAAAATAACGTCGGTTAATTTGACAAGGTTTTTGTTTAAAAACGGTAGGATAACATATGAGAGAATAAATAAAGGTGATACACAATCAATTGACAATGTTTTCTATGGAAAATTGATTTATGAAAATTTGAAGACATTTTTAGATTTCAGTGATTATCTGTTCAACAAAGTGTCGTTAGAAGAGTGGAAAAAGGAGTATTTGTCCAGTATAAAAAATGAAGTTGTCAGTAAGTGTTTGTATTATTTGATTAAGGGAGATAAAAACAAAATAATTTCATTGTTGGAAGGTGGAAGTTTGAGGTTGGAGCTATGAACACAAATAAAAAATTGTTTGAATTTTTTTTGATTTTTACTTTATGTCTTGTGATTTTAGGTTATGCAACCAGCTTTTTACAAGAGTTGATAGGTGTACTGAAAGTTATAACTGCAATTCAATATACCATATTCTTGTCATTTGCTTTTTTGTTTAACATGATTGTAGGTAGATACAAAAATAAAATCATTGAACATAAAGAGTTTATAATAACTATTGCATTTTTTGTTTTGATGGCAACTGGTTATGAAGTATTGTGGAACTTCTTTTTCTGGTTTTCAAATTATGGTTTTTATGGAATACCTGGAACTAATGAAAATATTGACTTACTTCAGTACACACCTTATCAAACAATGAATCTTACTTTTCTGAACGCAACAGGATTAAATGTTACAGGGTTGGAATTGGTTATGAAGACAAAACCCATCAATTTAAACATAGCATCTAAACTTGTTTTTTTGATGTTTTTTTGTGATTTATATTTACTGTGTAAAATTGTTTGGTTGGAAGAAGAAAAAATAAAGTTGGGTGATAAAACTGCTAGTGTATGATGATAAACAAAAAACCTTATTTTTAAATGAAGTTAAGGAAGGTTATTCATTAACTGATGTACATAGAAAATATGGTATAGATATAAGTTATATGTCTGATTTGTGTAGAAGACATAATATTATACCATTATCTAGAAGGAAAAAAATATTTATATGTAAAAGTTGTGGTAAAAAAATTGTTGTTGGGATGTCAAATAAACAAAAATTTTGCTCAAAGAAATGCAATGGGAAGTTTTTTAGAGGAGATAATAATGTAAGTAAAAGGAGGTGTGTAAGAAATAAAATAAAAATGTATTGGAAGAAGAGAAGAAAATATATGTATTGTCAAGTTTGTGGCAAAAAGTTTGTATATAGTGGAAATAAAAAATTGTGTTCAAAAAAATGTGTTGGTAAGTATATGTCTAAAAAAATGGAAGGTAAGGTATTTAGTGAGAAACATAGAGAAAATTTGAGCTTATCACATATGAACAAAAAACATACAGAAAAACAAAAAGAGAAAATAGGTTTAGGTAATAGAAAAGCTCATAAAAAGAGAAAATATGGATTTGCGTCTCATAAAAATATTAAACTAACTGAAGAACACAAAATAAATATAGGTTTAGCAAATAAAAATAGTGTTAGTATAGGTAGGAGTTCAAGAGAAAGATGGAAAAATAAAGTTTATAAAGAAAAAACATTAAAAGCAATACTTAAAAGCATATCAAAACTACCTACATCTTATGAAAGGAAAATTATTTATTTAAACAAAAAATATGGTTTACCTTTTAGGTATTGCGGTAATGGTAAAGTTATAATTCATGGATTATGTCCCGACTTCATAGAACGTAATGGTAAAAAGCTACTAATAGAAACTTATACTAAATGGTGTCATCCAATAAATTATGAAAAACAAAGATATGCAATGTTTAGACAGTTTGGTTTTAGGACATTATTTTTGAGTGATGAAGATTTACTTAATAAGGATTGGGAACAAATTTGTTTAAAAAAAATTAAAAAATTTTTAGGTGATAAAAATTAATTTGGAATATACCGTGGACAAAATAAGACAGATTCCAATTATCCATATATATGATAGAGAAGGTAAACAAAGACAATTAAAGCTTATCGATTCATTTGTCCCATACTTTTTCGTACCCAAATCTGAAGAAGAAAGAGCTAAACAAATCAAGGAGATAATAAAAATTGAAGATACAGATGTAGTGGGTATAGATGGTGATAAGTTGATAAAATGTTTTACAAAACTTCCCAGTGATGTAGCAACTGTCAGAGAGAAGTTTGTAAAAACATATGAGAGTGATATAATCTTCACGTTGCGTTTCTTAATCGACCAATACAAAGAGGAAGGAGATAAACAGTGGCGTGTATTGACGCTCGACATAGAAACTGAAGACCACATATTTCCTGAATTTACAAATCCCATAAACAAGATAATCAGTATTGCATGTTGGGACAGTTATGAGGAAAAGTATTTGTGTTTTATTTGGAGGGAAGATATGCAAGAACACAAACAATTGGTACAAATGGAAGGGTTGGGAAACATACTTGTATTTTGGACAAATGATGAGAAGAAAATGTTGCAGAAGTTTTTTGAGTTTTACAGAAAGATGGATTATGACATAATCAGTGGTTGGAATGTGATTAGTTTTGATTTGTTGTATATCATCAGTAGAATGAGAAAATTGAAAATGGATAAAATTGTCAACTCATTGTCTCCACTCGGTGATGTGTTTGTTGAAAAATCACATTATGGAGTTGATATAAGGGTACGAGGAAAGACATTGTTAGACCTAAAGAAAATATATCCTTCTCTTGTCTTGACAAAGAGGAAGTCATATTCATTAGATTTCATATCAAACATTGAATTGGGTAAAGGTAAGTATGGTGTGAGTTTAAATGCAGAGAGGCAGTATCAAACAACAATATTGAACAAGATAACAAATCAGTGGAGAAACAATCCCGAAGAATTGATAAAATATAACGCATGGGATGTTTTTTTGTGTGTTGAATTGAACAAGAAATTGGGATTGATTGAGTTCATGAATGACAGGAGAAAGGTTGTGGGTTGCAGGTGGGATGACCTGAATGGTAGTGTCATGATGGCTAAAACCAGGTTGTTGAGATGGGGCAAGAAAAACAAGATAGCGATATTGAGAAGAAAAGCAGAGGGTGTGGCTGTTAAAATAAAAGGTGCTGTTGTCTTCCCACCCAAAGAAGGTATATATAAAAATGTCATGTCTTTCGATTTTAAGTCACTCTATCCAAGTATAATTCAAGTGTTTAATATCAGTCCAGAGGTATTAGATGACAAAGGTGAGATTGTACTGGCAGATAACATGAAGTTCAGAAAAGACAAGAAGGGTATAATACCACAGCTTTTTGAGGAATTGTTTGGATTGAGGAAACAGTACAAAGATGAAAGAGACAAATTTCAGAAGGGTACACAAGAGTACAACAATTTAGACAACAAGCAATTTGTTACTAAGTCGCTGATAAATTCTATCTATGGTGTGTTGGGTAATCCTTATTTTAGTTTGTTCAATCCCATTTGTGCCAATGCTATAACATTCATGGGTAGGACATTGATTAAAAAATTGAAGGAGATAGCAGAGGAGTTGGGAGTTACTGTGATTTACGGCGACACCGATAGCTGTTTTTTGCTGAGTGAAAAATTCACACTTGAAGATTATTTGAAGTTGACTGCAGAATTGAATTTGAGGATACAGAAATTCATAAAAGATAAGTATGGTGTTGACGGCTCATTCATTGTATTGGAAGCAAAGAGTTTATACAAGAAAATATTGTTCACAAAAGCAAAGAAAAGGTATGGTGGAGATATAGTTTGGAGTGAAGGTAAGTATTTGAAAGATGTTTACAGAGAAATTGTTGGTTTCGAGACCAAGCGCTCAGATACTTCTGATTTTACAGAGAAAATTCAGAACAATATTTTTGACATGATTTTATCAGAAGAGAAAGAGATAGAAGAAATAAAGAAAGATATAATTCAGTATGTCAAGGGTGAGATAGAGAAAATAAAAAGTGGTGTTTATAGGTATGAAGAGATAGCGTTACCGAAGGGCATAGCGAAACAATTCAACAAATACAAATCAAACACACCTTGGGTACGAGGGACGTTGTATTCAAACAAGTTTTTGGGAACAAATTTTCAACCAGGTGACAGAGTGAAGTTATTGTGGATAAAGAGTGTTAAAGCAAAGTATCCACAAACAGATGTTTTAGCCTTTTTCGATGGCTATTTTGTCCCGTTGGAATTTGTCGTAGACCACAACAGGATGATTGAGTCGAATATTTTACAGAAGTTGAGGAATTTATTTGAGGGACTTGGATGGTCTAGAATAAATGAGTTTGATATATTGGGTGAACAAAAGAATTTAAAATTGTTTGTGTGATAATATGATTAGAATCTCAAAATCTCAATTACAATCTTTCTTGTACTGCCCAATGCAATTTAAAAATTTATTTGAAGGAAAGCAAATGGTTGCTAATGTTGGTATGAATTATGGTTCAGAAATGCATTACAGTATAGAACAATTCTGGAAAGGGATTGTTATAGAAGGTGACAAAATAATGATACCGAAGTTGGAGAGTAATGATAATTACATGAAGGGTATGTTCAAGAATTTTAAAAAAATGGTTAATTTGAGATGGGAACAGTTGAAGCAGGAAAATAAATTAGAGAGTTTTGTACCCAAGATTCTTGAAGCAAAATATGAAGCAACTGTCAATGTTGACGGTGAAGAAATAAGGTTAGTTGGAGTTGTAGACATGATAGATTCTTTTGGTGATGAGAATTACCTTGTTGAATGGAAAACTGGGCGAACAAATCCCAATTATAAAAATGACTTAGTGTTTTATTCTTTCTTATTAAAGCATTGCAATATCAATATTAAGAAAGGTGTCATATTTTATCCTTCAACTGGTAAGATAGAGATTTATGATATAACAGAGGAGGATTATATGCAATTGATTAATTTGTTGAGGACAATAATTTTCTGCATTAAACATAACAATTTTTACCATAACCCAAATTGTAATTGCGATGATATAAAATGGGAGGAGAAAAACAGTGTTTAATAGTTTTCCTAGGGAGGTGGCTAGTCCAACTAGAATTCTAGTATATAGTAAAGATGAGTTTTTAAATAAAGTAAATTCTTTGATTAGAAGGACTGGTGTATTTACTTCAGTCTACCACTTTACTGCAGTAGATAAAGAAAAAAATAAACCAGATTACAATTCGGCTCTTGTCGATAAAATATTTTTGGATATTGACGAAAGCAATGAGTGGGATAATTTAAGAAAATTTCATGATAGATTGAAAGAAAGGAACATACAGCATACAGTTATGTTCAGCGGAAGAGGCTTTCATATTTATATATTCTGCAAGGTTGTTAACGGTAATGCAGAAGGGTGGGTTAAATCACAAGCAATAAAACAATGGGTGCAAGATAATGTGAAAGATTTGAAGTATGATAATGTCGTTGTAGGTGATTTGGCAAGGATAACAAGAATACCCAATACCTTCAATTTCAAAGGTAGACGATTTTGCATTCCATTGACTGAGGAGATGATAAGAAAAACATATGAAGAAATATCTGAGATAGCGAGAAGACAAAATTTTAATTATCAGTTTTATGGAGATACCAAAATTGAGTTGAAGGTAGAGAATGTCACAATTTCAAGTGTAGAGAAGGATTATGAAAAAATGTTGTCTGAAGAAACTACTGAAGAAACTGACATAGTTTTAGAAGTTGAATTTCCACCGTTTCTGAAAAAGATTTTAGCACAGAAGAAGGAAACATGGGGCAAAGAAAGTGGTTGGAAAGATAGGGCTTTGGTAATTATTTGGTTGAAGGAGCAAGGATTTTCGTTGAGGCAAACTATTCAATTCTTGAAATTGCATTTTACAGTCAGTGAGTATAGACACTCTGTCCTAGAGGAAAAACAACCATTTTATATCTTCAAGAGAGACTTAACACATAACCCTTTCCACTTTCCCAACATTAAAAAATTGTTGGATGACGGTTACAAATTGTCAAAGGAGGATTTGGAGTTTTTCAAGAGCAACAGGTTGTATCTATCAGAAGAGGAATTTAAAAACCTTATAAAAAACTCCCATTCTTTTAATGGAACTGGTTCAATTAGTACACCCTAAACATGAATAAATGGTGAAAGAATGAGATTAGAACTGAAAGATGAAAGTTTGAATGTCAAGTTAGAGAATAACAGAGACTTCATGATAAATTTACCTAGAATCAAATTGTTAGAATTTTCTAAATACAATCCTAAAGATAAAGTGTGGATAATACCCAATTTGTTTTTTACTGAATTCTTGCAAAACTTCAAATCCACTGATATATCTAACTTTGAGGAATTTAATGTGAATTTTCAACTGTTGAAAGAAAGAGAAAGAAGTGAGTGGGAGGATATGATGAAAATCATATCTACCTCTCTTCCACCACTTCCTCTAAATTTTCCTCTGAGACAGTATCAAGTAGAGGCAGTGAATTTTCTTATCAGGAAAAAAAGAGCATTGTTAAACTTGGACTTGGGTACAGGTAAAACAATTTCAGCTTTAGTGGCATCTTGGTTACTGAAAGAAAAAGATGATGATAAAACTTTGATTGTCACTCCTTCATCATTGAAGTATCAATGGGAGGCAGAGATAAAAAAATGGTTTTCAAACAACCCTAAAACTGTAGTTATTGATGGTAGTAAGACAAAGAGAAAGGAACAGTATTTGGATAATGCAATTTTCACCATAACAAGCTATGAATTGCTAAGAGGCAGTGATTTTGATATAATTAAAAACATACCATGGAGAACAGTCATTTGCGACGAGGCCACCAAGTTCAAAAATCGCAAATCGCTAATTTTTAAGACATTGATTATGTTGGGAGCTCCCAACAAATTCGCTCTGACCGGGAGCCCTGTGGAAAATAATATTGGAGAAATTTGGTCAATTTTCAATTGGGTTACACCTTCAATCCTTGGTTATTGGAAAGATTTTAAGATGAAGTATTTAATAACCAAAATGATTAATTGGGGTAACAAATGGTGGGAGGAAGTTCTAGGAACTAAAAATCTTGATGATTTGAAGAGTAGAATAAAACCTCATACTTTTAGGAAAACTAAAAAAGAGGTTTTACCTGAGTTGCCTGACATTGTAGAAACTTGCTATTTTTGTATGATGACTCCTGAGCAGTTGAAAGCTTATAAAGATGCAGTTGATTTTTTTGAGTACAAAATACAACAAGGTGATTGGGGTGTGGCATTACAACAACTTACGTGTCTTCGTCAAATTGCATTAGACCCAAGGTTAGTAAATATTGAAGCTATGGGAAGTAAGATTGGTGAAGTTAAAGACATTTTAGATGATATTGGTTTTGGAAATACAGGTGAAAATATAATCGTTTTTAGTTTCTTTTTAAAATCTTTGGAGTTGTTAAAAAATGATTTAGAGGGAAAAGGTTATAAAGTTATAATGGTCTCTGGTGCAGATGATAGTAAAGCTAAGCAGGATAAAATTGATTTTTTTAATTCAAACAAAAACATTGTTTTACTGTCATCCGAAACTTTGCAGTATGGCGTCAATTTGCAGAAGAATTGTCATATTCTAATTAACCTTGAGCTTCCATGGAATCCAATAAAATATATGAACAGAGTGGGTAGAGTAAATCGGTTGGGACAGAGTAGCAATGTGGTAGTTATCAATCTCATTACTAAAAATTCTGTTGAAGAATATGTTTATAAAATTTTGAAGACCAAAGAAAAACTGATAGATAAATTGATAGGGTTAGATTCTAATAGGAAAGAAATATTGGCTGATAAAGATTTTGTTAACTTCTTGTTGAAAGGTGATACAAATACCAGCTAAGGGTTGGAGAAAAGAGCGAGAGAAAAGGTTTTGTATAGTTTGTGGTAATGAAATTAAGGTAAAATATGATTATCCTTCCTATACAAAAGGATTGAAGTTTTGCAGTTATATGTGTAGAAATAGTGTTAGAATTAAAGGTCATAAATTTAATGGGTTATCATGTCCTAAATGTGGTAAATGTCATAAAGATAAAACAGGAAAAAATAATGTATCTAGTAGACCAGATGTTATAGATAAAATAAAACTTAAGTTGGTAGGTAAGAAGAAAAAAGTTACTTTAAAATCTATAGAAGGTAGAATAAAAAGGAATGAAAAATTTAGAAAAACAGCTAAGACAAAAACATATAGAGAGAAACTTAGTTTAGGTGTGATAAAAGCTTATGCTGAAGGTAAGATGAAGTGTAAAAAAGGATTGCATAAAATGACCAATCCTGAATATAGAATTTGTGAAATTTTGGATAGTTATTCAATAAATCACATATACACTGGAAATTCAAGAAGGTTTTCTATAAAATTTAGTAATGGAAAATTTAAGTTTCCTGATGTTCTTATTTTAAAATCAAAGTTAAGAATTCAAGAAATAGATTATGAGAATCATGATAATAAAGTAATTGAATTCTTGGGTGATTATTGGCATAAAAATATTCCTCAAGAAATAGATTTTTTGATAAAGATGTATAAGGAAGTTGGTTATTCAGTTTTATGTTTAACATATGAGGACTTAAAAGATGAAAGTGTTGCTGTTAGAAAAATTTTAAATTTTTGTAAAGGTGAGGAGAAAGGAGATTTTATCAGATGTTCACTTTATCAAGTTCTTGTTGGGAGAATCTTCATAAGTTATTTAAACATAGAAAACAATAATAAAAGTATATGAAACATCATAATCCTAAGATTATCACAGCATGGTAATCTAACAAGAATATGATGTAGAACCATAAAGAAGAAAATCAAAAAACAATATGTATGGTTTGTTTAAATAGTTGGTGTCAACCGATATTTAAATGCATTGGTAAAACGCATGGGAAAAGGTATTACTATTCCTATGTGGTACTTACATTTCCTAATTTAAATAGTTTTTGATTGACATTCAAAGGTTAGTAGTTAACCAACACCTTTAAATACTGAAGTATTGATATATATAATAAATATATGTGGTTAGAATGAAAAGGAAAAAATATAATAACATAGTTTCATCAGTTTTAGATAATATTACATACAATAAACTATTGAAGCAATCAGAGAAGGAAAATAGAACTGTATCACAAATGGTTAGAGAAATATTGAAAAAAGAGGTAGGGAAAAATGTACTATCCAACATCTGAGCACATAGTTGAGGTTAACAAACAATTGGTAGAGAGTATGAAAATAACTAAAGCTGAAAGTCATAAGTTGTTGAGACCTGTTTCTAACTTAGATTCTATAATCAAAAAAATCAGGAGAGTAAAAGGGAGTATTTATAACAAAGCTTCAATATTGCTAGTGGATTTAGTTAGATATCATGTGTTTGCCAGTGGTAATAGGAGAACAGCGTTTTCAATAACTCGTCAGTTTATTTGGAGGAATTTGGGAGAGGCTCCAATGCCTAGTATTAATGAAGCTGAGAGTTTTTTGATGGGAATCAGAGAAGGCAGATATTCTTATAGAGATACTGAAGCATGGTTAAGAGGTGCTTAATATGAATCCAAAACCCAAATCATGGAAAGAAGCTTTTGAGATGGAATTTGAGTTGGATAAAGAAATATTGTACAAGATAGGTAGAATGAAAAAAGTAGTTAGGTAATATAATCCCCAATAAACCTATTCTCTCTCACTTCTAATCTTAGTTAAATTTGACATTTTTAATTATTCACACATCTATACATATGTTTATAAATGTAGATGTGTAAGTAATATACAAGAGGTAATGAATATGAAGACACAGAATTGGATAAAAACAACATTTGGTGGTAGGAAGGAAGTTACAGTTCAAGAATTTGAAGTAGAAATGAGAAAGCTTCCTTTCAAATATGCCCAGCAAGATGACATTTGTCATATTTTACAGTGTTGGGCAAAACAAGGTTTATTGAGGTATGATTCTTCAGAAAACAAGGTTTATTTTGATGGTGAACAACAACAGATACAACAAGTTATTCCTGCAGAAATAAAAGTAGAGCAGATGAGTTATGACAAGAAATACATACCCAGGAAATTTGGAGATTTGACAGATGTAAACATTTTAAAAACAGGTTGCATGACAAGAAAAAACATATTGCTGATAGGAGAAACAGGTACAGGAAAGACACATGCAGTATACAGTGTTGCAAAGGAAATGGGTAAAAATGTCATAAGAGTCAATTTTGACAAGGCTGCTACACCTGAAGATTTGATTGGTGAATACAAGCCAAATGGAGAAGCAGGTAAGTTTGTTTGGTGTGATGGTGTTTTAATCAAAGCCATGAAGGAAGGTATGATATTCATGGGAGATGAGATAAATGCAGGAACCCCAGAAATCATGTTTTACCTTAACAGTATATTAGATGATGACAAGAAAATAATCATCAAACAACACACAGGAGAAGAGGTGAAAGCAAGTGAAAATTTTGTATTCATAGCGACAATGAACCCAGAGACATACAAAGGAGTAAATCAATTGAACCCAGCATTGTTGGACAGATTTGACATAGTTTTGTTCTATGATTATGATACATCAATAGAAAAGAAATTGGGCATTGAAGACAAGTTAATCAAGTTTGCAGAGAAAGTTAGAAGCAGTTATATATTGGGTGAAGTTTCACAACCTGTTTCTACAAGAGGGCTATTACAATATATGACAAACAAAACAATGTTTGGATATAAATGTGCAAAGGAAATGTTGATTGCAAAATTCCCAATGGATGAGAAGAAAGCAATAAAAGAAGTTTTTGAGATGACAGTGGAGGGTGAAGAAAATGTCAAACATTAATTTTTTATTGTGTAATTTTTTAGAGAAGGTTGACAGAATCATAACAGGAAGACAACAAATTGCAGTGCAGTGTATTGAGAGTCAGCACAATGAGATGATTGGTTGTCAACAAGGCAATCAAATTCATCTCAACATTCCAAAAATAAAGCAGTTGTTTAATGACAGTAAAATTGATTATATCATAGGTACAAAAGGAATAAATTATCATGAATTGGCGCATTTGTTGTTTACTGAAAAATCAACATTTTATGATAATAGGAGATTAATTGAAGGTGCGTTGGAAGATTGCAGGATTGAATGTTTGTTCTCAAGTTTGTATCCCAAAGCAAAAACATATTTCAAGCATTCTTACATAAATTTATGTGTTCAAGACAAAGGTCAAAATTTAGATGTTCCTAATTTGACATTGATATTATTGACTTGGGGCAGAAGAAAATTCATTCCTGGCATTTTTGTCACAAAAGCAGAGGAAGGATTTTTAAAAGCAAAAGACAATAAAACCCTCTTAAAACATATTGAGAAATTGTGTGATGAGTTCATAGTTGCTGACAAAGCAAGGAGAGATGTAATTGTTGAAGAGATTAATAAGTTGTTGTATCCCAGCGAAGGTGATTTTGTTAAGAATGGTAGAAATGCAGAAGACAGAGCTAATGATGATGAAAATTCAAAAAGGTTGAAAGGTTTTAACAAAGACAAAATAAAGAAAGCTGTTGAAAAACACAAAGAAGAAATGAAGGAGCATGAGAAGAAAGAAAAGCAGAAACAAGAAGAAAAGCAAGAAAAACAAGATATGCAAAGAAAACAGGAAAATAATGATGTGCAAGAAGAGGATGGTGACAGTTGGAAAGAAGCTGAAGGTGATGGTGGAAGTGAAACAGGAGGAAGTGGTGAGGTTGTAGAAAGTGGTGATATAGGAAAAGAAGAGATACAAGTAATGAAGGAAGGGATTGAGGAAGAGCTCAAGGAAGATATAAAGGAAGATTTGATGTCAATTGTAGGTGGTAAGGGTGCAGGTAGATTTATTCATGATGATGCTGTCATGGGAAGTTCAGATTTTCCAGAGAAATATAAAAACAGAGCTTTGAAAAATAAAATGTTAAATTTGTTCAAGAAGATAAAAGAAGAAAAAGATTTTTCATGGAGGACAAATTTAAAAACAGGGAAGTTACATTCAAAGAGAATTTATAAGATAGGGACAGATGATTTTAAAATATTCAAGAAGTGGAGAACAAGTGAGTTGGAGCAATTCAAGAAAGATATAGCGATTGTCATGGATTCAAGTGGTAGTATGTGCAATTACAGAAATTATGTGTTTCAAATTGGATGGGCATTGGGTGAGTCATTGAAGACAGAGAATTTGGGAAATGTTTCAATGTTGCATTTTGGGAAATATTACAATGTCATAAAATCATTTTTCAAGAAGACATACAATTTCAAGGAAGATGTGGGAGGACAAACAATGGTTTCAGGTTCATTGGAACATGTTTTTAAAAACATAACCAAGTGTCAGAACAACAGAGTTTTGATAGTCATATCAGATTTGCAGTTTGGAGATTATGGTAAAGCAGAGTGGTGGATAAGAAGAATAAAAGATGTAGATACAAAAGTGATATTTGTAGTTCCTCATAATAAGGATGACAGTTATGTAAGGCATTTTAAAGACAAATTTGGTAATGTTCATTTGGTTGACATGACAGATTTTGATAAAATTGTCAAGTTATTTTACGGGGTGATGATGAGTGAATGAAGAAAAAACATGCATTAATTGGTCAAGTTGTGCCCAAATGGAACACCCTAAACAACAAGAAATGGTAAAAGAAATGGGTTGATAAAATGAAAATAACAGGAGTTTGTGATAAGTGTGGTGAAGTTAAAACAATAGATTATTTTATGGGTAGAGATGTATGCAAGAAATGTTATGAGGAATTGAATGATTATTATGAAGAGGAGGGATAAAAATGGTGATTGTAGAAGTTAAGAATAAGGAAGATTTTGTAGGTTGGATGAGTAAGGTGGATAGGAAGCGATATATGATGATATTAACGACAAGTGGTAAGGTAGTGCTTAAGCCGTCTGTAACGTCAAGGAATTTGTACACGGTTGTTTTATTTAATGCCAATAAGCAAATGCAAGATGAGTTAGCAAATGATTGGGGCGAAGTTTTGAGATGCAATGAACTGTACTTCAGCGATGAAGTAAAGTTTTTGTGAGGTGATAAAATTGAAAGCTGAAGATATGGTAAATATTGCAACCCAAAAAATAAAAGAGAAATATGGTAAGTTAAAAAATGGCGATGATATATTTGTGGTATTTAAAAATGCAATTGTTGAGTTTGAACTCAATGAAAGTTCTGTAGAGAACAAATTGAAGGTCAAGTGTGTCATAGGAGAACCAATATTTGTAGATGAATTTGTTGAAGAAAAGAAAAATGAGGTGAATGAACATGTCAAGAATGCCTGATTTGACAAAGCCGTTTGTGCAAACAACAATAAAACCAAGGACAGCTTTATGGTTAAAGTTGAAAAAATTGGCGTTGAGAGATGGGAAGGACTTGGGACAATTGATGATTGATATACTTGAAGAACATTGTAAGGATATTAAGGTTAAGTGAGTGGGGTAGTAGGTATGAGGTGATTTGTTTGTCTTATAAACTTAAAGAAATAGAAGATGATAAGTTGTTATTAGTAGGAAATAATGGACAAAAAATTGTAGATAAAATATGTCCTGTTTGTAAAAACTATTTGGTATTGACAAAAGATTATGGTAATAAAATTATGTCAAAAAATTCAAATAAAAATCAACCAGTTGTTGACCACATATTATCTCAAAGTTCTTTTTATTCTTATAAATTGGTGGAGCAGTTAGATAATATAGAGAATTTAAGAGTTATTTGCAGAAGTTGTAATTCAAAAAGAGTTGGTAAAAATAAAAAGCAAATAATATATTGGAATAAATTAAATAGAATTAGAAGTATATTATTAGATTTTGATAAATTTAAAAATGAAGAGCGTTTTAAATATGGTGAGTTTAAAGAATTTTTTAAGCAAGAGTTTTTTAATTTGTTTAAAGAAGAAGGGAGAAATATTATTTTGTTAGCAATTGCATTAAAGCATAATAGACTAAAAACAAATAAAGATGATATAAATGAACTTAAAAGTATGTGTGAATATATTAACTTTGACTTTGAATTGATAAAAAAGTTGCAAATATTGTTACAACACCCAAATAAGGAGTTGCGTAAGGATTATGATTTGTTGAGTTATTATGTTTCAGGAATGAAGCCATTGCAAATCGAATCAATGATGAAAGGTAGAATGAGTTTACCTACAATTTACAAAAGACTAGAAAAGTATAGAATAAAAGGAGTAATTGATTAGGTGATGTTAATAATTGAAGGGTTTATGATAATAAAATATGAGGAGGAATAAAAATGTCTAAAGAAGAGAAAGAAAAAGAAGTATATATCAAAAAGCGAGATATTGTGGTTACAGTTTTAGTTATAACAGCTATACTAGTATTGCTGGCAATGTATTTTATAAAAATGCCATATTACACAAAAGTTAAATACCAAAATTATGAATCTTACACAGAAACAGAATATTACACAGAATCAGTTCCATACCCATGTAATGATTGTAATAATGTCAACTACAACTCAGAATTAAAAGGAGTGTCTTTAACTAGTGATTGCATAAGTTCAGACAGGGTTTGTGAATACACAGAACAGTATTGTATTTCAACAGGTTCAGTTTGTACAAGTGAACAGGAATACTGCTGTGAAACCAATTGGTATGGTGGTTGCATACAATGGTGCAAAAAATGTTTGAATTATAACTACCCATGCAACCAATATGGAACAAGATGTGCTTCATGGAAAAATGTTTGTAAGAGAACAAATGTGAATTGTAAAACAACACTTTACAATTATGAGACAACTTCAGGAAATTGGAAAATAGAGTTCAATTACTATGGATATAACAGTAAAACTTTAGAGACAAAAACAGATTATTATGGTGTATCATCAAGAGATACATCAATTGTATATAACACTTATACTGTTGAAGGTGATGGTACAAATGTTATTAGTTGTTCAGCAAACATAGTTGCTTACCCACAGAGGTATGATTGCAAGGTTGATATATGCTATAAAGATGAACAAAAGTCAAGAGAAGTTACGAAATGGCATTGGGTTGACAGATGTAAAGATGATATAAGGTGGTTAAATTTGTATCAACATTTATACCATTGGGTCATACCAATACAATGGGAGTGTTCGTAAATTTTTTAAAAAAGAGGTGATAAAAATATGCCATGTCAATTTTTAAAGACTGAGGGAAAAGGTATATTCAGTAAAGGTGTGAAAAAATGTGCTATATTAGGAACAACTATACCAGATGTTAGAGTGACAAAATATTGTGAAAATGATTGGTTTGGTTGTGAAGCATTCAGGGATGAAATGAGTTCAGATAATAAAAAATAATGGTTCAATTTATATGAGCAAGTCTATTATCAGTTTAAAAAATATAATGTAAATGCTCATAAAATGAAAGGTGTAAAAAATGACAAAATGTAAGAGATGTGGTATAGGATTGACAAGCAGTAATGATTTTTGGGTGCATAAAGTTGGATTGAGAGAATATAATTATTGCAAGAAATGTGTAGAAATAAAGAAAAAGAAGAGGTAAAATAAAATGAGTATAAAAATGAGTATGTCAGATAGAGTTGAAAGATTAGAAAGATTGAATAAAATAAAATACTATAGTATATTGGCAATTTTAGTAATTTTGTTAGTTACAAACATAGTTATATTGCATGTTATGTTTATAACAAACACAAATGCTGATGTGGTAAACACAAACTTTGACAATATATGTTATATAATAAGTAGTTGTTTTTGAGGAGGTAGATAAAAATGTTGGCTTTTTGTCCAAGATGTTCAGAAAATGAAGATGATGTGAAGAGGTTTAAAAGAGTTAGTACAAGGTTTGAGGAAATGGGATTTGAGTGTAAAGAATGTTATTGTGTAGTGGGTAGAGACACGGAATGGATGGAGAGAAATTTGAGGTTTTAAATAATAAGTTATTTATAATTAAATAATTAAAAGAGCTACAATTATTATTATCAATAGGGTATAAGTACTTACAATACTTACATTAAAGCATATATAAAGATTATTAACAAACCTTTAAATACATATACCACAATAATTATTAAATGATTTAATGAATAATAATAATAAAAAAGAACAAAATAAGTTATAGTATTTATAAAATTAATAATTAAAATTGATTAAATGATAAAAGAAAACAAGAAAACTAACAAAAGAAAACAAATGATTGTATTGTTAATTGTTGGAATAATGTCATTCTCCTTGATATTTACTGTTGTCTATAAACATATCAATCAACCCAATAATCCTAACATTTCTCTTGAGTTTCAAGATTGCATAAACAAGAGACAATTGGTTATATTCTATTCTCCTACTTGTCCTCATTGTGAGAATATGAAGGAGAAGTTGAAAGATTATAAGAATATTGAATGGATAAACTGTTATGAAAAACAAAATGTATGTTCAATGTTGGGTGTTACCTGGGTACCTGGTTATGGGGTGCATGAAAATAATACAATAATTATACCATTAGCAGGTGAGATGGAGATAAAGGATTTGCAAGAGAGGTTGTGTAATGCTTGAGGAAGAAGAAATAACAGAAGAGTGGTTTAATGAGCCCTTGGTTGATGAAGAACCAAAAGAAGAAATAGTAACAGAAGGACAAAACATGGCTCCAGAAATGACAGATAGATTTTTGGAATTATTCTTGAGCTATTCATTTTCTAATATTACATACGGTAAGTTGACGTTTCATGTTATTTTGGGGCAATTGTTTAATTATGATGGTAGGAGTATATACATAAAATTGGGTAACAGAAACCTTGGGCTAAGGTTTCACGAATACGTTTCGCAGGACTCTGGTTCTGGAAAATCTTCGGCAACTTCATTTATCACTTCTTTTTGTAATTCTATTCCTTTGAATGTAAAAATTGTTAGAGGAGAAGTATCTGAAGCAGCTTTGGTGGGAACCTTTCAATCACGAAGAGTTACAAATCCTGCGGGTGGACAAACTGATGTGACAGAAGAGGTTCCTGGTGTTTTGAGAGAATTGCAGAATGGTGGGATAATTATATTTGATGAAGCATCTTATGTTTTAAAGAGTGGTGAGAAAGAATATACAAAGTTTTTCTTGAATTATCTACAGACAGCCATGGATGAACCACCTGCAAACCTTGTGACAAAAAGGACTGTATTAGGTGAACTTGCATATTCTCCAACATGTTCTTTTATGTTTTTGACTTACCCTGTTCCCATAAAAACATATGAAGTATTGAAGGGTGGATTTTTTCAGAGGACAGTTGCATATTTTAAGAAGTTGAGAGATGATGAATGGGATAAGATAAAAGATGAGTTTATCAAAAAACTTAAGAGTATAGAGACAAAGGAGATGTATACAGATACCAGGTTCAGCGAATTAGTTAATTATTTGAAGTCAGTTAGAGAGTGGGGCAAGAAAATCAATTATGTTTTTGTTGATGAACAAGGGAAGAAGGCTTTGTCAATATTTTATGACAAGTTCAAAGAGATGGTTGACAAGCATGAAGGTGAAAAGAAGGATGTTCTGAATACATTCAGAATTCGTTCTCTTGTAGAAGTTTTGAAAATTGCAAGTCATAGAGCTTTATTGGATAAAAGGAACAATGTGATGGCAGAAGATGTTGAATATGGAGCAAGGCTTGTTTTGGAGTGTTTTATTTCAGTGGTGGATTTTGTTGATTGGGCAGTTTCTCAAACTATGTCTTTAGAATCTTGGGAACTTTATTGGCAAAGATTGAAGAAAGAGTGGTTTTTTATAATAAAAAAATGTGATGCAAAAAACGGTATGTGTCAATTGAGTAAGTTTAAAGAAGTGATAGAAACGTTTTTAGGTATTTCACCTCCCAGTGCTTACCGTCTCATTGAAGTATGGAATAAAAAAGGGTTAATTATTAAGAAGGCAAATTATATAATTTTGAGGTAAAAATATGATTGAAATACCCATAAAATTTGTTATGTCTTCAAAAAATAGTGCCATACTTTACATCCCAACTTTAGTTTTGTCTGATGAACATTTTCCGTTCAAAAAAGAAAATCATACAGTTACAGTTGTTTTGGATGATGACAAGAAATATTTATTAATTAAAGAAATTGAGGAAGATAAAATTAAAATTGAGGAGGAGAATAAAAATGGAAATACCTGATTTGGCGTTGTTTGGAGTAATTATAGGATTGTTGATAGGGTGGGGGAGCTATTGGTTTGCTCAGTATTTTTCAAAATTGAGGCGAATTGCGAGTGGTAAAGAAAAACCAACAAAAGATTAAACATAAATATACAAGTAGGTATGTTTATACTGTAGGTTTCTTAAATTTCATACTAGGTATTTTAATGTTGTTTCTTTTTGTATTATTAATGTTGGTTCATGGTGTAAATTTTACTACTGTATCCTGTCATAGCGACAGTATGTATCCTCAATTATATTGTGGATGTGTTGTTGCCACAAAATATATTAAATACTCTTCTGAGATACGACCAAGTGACATTGTGATTTATAGGTCATTAGAAGATGGTCGTTATTATAATGTTTTGCATAGAGTTATGGCTATAGATACAAAAAGAAATCATGTTTTAATGAAGGGAGATAACAATGATGGTTATGATGGTTGGATTAATATGAATAGAATGACAATGAAAGTTATATGGCAATCATGTGTATTTGGTAATGAAAAAAATAAATGAGGTGATTTGATTTGTTAGCTCCAAATATAATAAAACCAAAAAATGAAAGTGCAAGTTTGGAAGTAAGGTTGTCAAATTTGAGAAAAAAATCTCTAGTAAACAGTTTGAAAGCAAAAGACATAAAAGAGGTTTATATCAAGAAAACAAAGAATGGATATTTCATTTGGGCAGGTGCTCCAAATTCATCTGCAAGAGAATTTGGTGTTGAAATAAAAGATAGTGAGTTAAATGATATTTTAGCTTTGTTTGATGAAAATACAATAAACTATATAGACTCATCTTTTATAAGGTACAGACCTTTTCCTGTAATATATCTTGTGGGAATGAAATCTGATTTGTGGAAGAGATTTATTGACAAGTTGAAAGAACAGGGTAAAGATAAAGGAGAGGTTGTTTCAAAATGGATACAAGTATGGACAGATAGGAAAGAGGAAAGGCAAGTTGAGCAGGTTGAAACTGAACAAGAGACTGAACAAGAAAGTGAGGTTGAACAATAGTGAAGAGATTTGTTTTTTTGACATTTTTATTTATTTTTTTCAGTGTTGTCTATGCATGTCCTAACTTGCAACCTTCATTATTTTTAAACAATACAAACATTTCTGTGACCAGTTGTTACTATCAAAGCCCTTCATACATATGTACAATAAATGACAATTCTACAGGTTCTGTAATATCTTACAATGTGAATTTAACTTTAAACTGCTCTGATTATGTGTTTGAAAATAAGACGATTATGAATACATATTTTACCTTGAGCAATGTCAGTTGGGAAGTACAAGATAAGATGGGATTTGTTTATTATAATATCAGTATGAAAATACTCCAACCTCAGAAGATTGAAATTATAGGAGATAGTGTTTTAAAAAATAATGAGGTTTATGCAAGTACAGACATATCGTTACCGATAAAATATGATTTTGGAGACACATATGCAAATTATACAAACAATACATTTACAGTGAGGTTTAACAGTACTAATTATACTGTTTATTATTCATTGATACCCAAAGATATTAATCTTCCAAGGATAACAAATCTCATATATCCTACTAAAGTTACTGCAGGAAAACCATATTCTTTGTTTGTAGATTGTTGGGATAATTGGAAGATTGTAAATGTCACTTTGGTTATAAATGCCAGTGTTAATGACAGTAGAATTTTGTTGAATAAAGTTGGAGATACAAGGTTCAGTTTAGATAGGGTGGAGATTAGTTGGGGTGAAAAATCATATAAAGTTCAAGTTGTAGATAGTGCAGAAAATACAGTTGTTCAAGATTTTATAATGACAGTTTTACCGAAAGACTTTTTGTATGTTACCTCAATTGACATTCCTGCGTTGGCAATAAAGAAGCCTTATGAAGAAACAATATTCAAGTATGATGAGGATGTTACATTCAAAATAAAATTATCAAATATGACATGGGTACCAAAAATTGTATATACACCTCCTGTGAACACAACCAATACTACAAATGTCACAACCACTACAATACCACCTCAGCAAGTTAATCAACCATCAATCATGTTTAAAGTTGGAAGTGAGTTGATAAATGTAAAAGAAGATGAATGGCATGATATAAATAAAAATGAAGTAAAAATATATTTCTTTGGAATGGGTGAAGGTGATTTGAGTGGTAGTGTTGAGTTCAATTTTACAGAGGAATACAAGGTTTTGAGTAATGTTTCAAGTTTCAAAGTTAAGTTTTCAACATACACCATGCTACCAAATCAAACATTAGATGTGGGTGGTAGAATAGCTCAGTGCAGTTTGTATGGTACAAACAATGAAATGTACAGGTGTTATACTGAGTTTTCTTCAAACATTGATTTGCAAAATACAGCATGGATGATAACAAAGTTTGATTTAGATATTTTGAGAGCTTCAGAACAACTTCAAGTTAATACTTTGTCAGATAAACTGAAAGATTTAGAAAATATAAAATATATATTAATCATAATTATCATTATATTGATTGTGGTGCTTGTGTTAGTGTGGTTTAGATGGTTTAGTTCTATAAGGTGGAAGTGGTGAAATGGCTATAAAACAAGAATCTCCCATTGTAATTAATTGTATTGATGGTAAAATAGGAACTTATTTGAGGGAAGATAAGATAGGTGAAAAAATTAGTATAGAAATAAGGCCTTTAAATGCATATCCTTGGGTGAAAGAAACAATAATGAATGTACCCAAATTGAGTATTATTGAAGTACCTATAAACGAAGTGAAGACAAATTATGGTTGGATGTTCATAGTTTCAGATGGTTCTGGTTATCAATCACCCATTATGAAAAGGTTGGGAATGCATTATGATGAATTGATAAAAAGTTTGGATAGGGAAACAAAACAATCAAAGGTTATACAGTCCTCAGCTGATGTGAGAAGTAGGGAAGTGGAAAGAAAAATAGATGCAAGAGTTCAACAAGAGTTGCAAAGGTTGAAGACGATAAGAACAGGTTTAAAAAGACCAGGATTATTAAGACCTGGAATGGAGGATGAAGGTGAATTTTGATGGTGGATTCAATTGGTAAATTGTCAGAAGAAAGGGTTTTGGAGTTGAGAACTAAAGAGCAGGAAATGAGAAATTTGGAGGTTGGTATAACAAATTTTCCTCATTTTAATGAAATTGTTGAGAGTATGGTTGTGAGTCTTGACACTAGTGTCAGGCATGAGGAAGAGGAGACAAGTCAAATTATAATGAAAGCTGAAGAGATAAGAAAATTGCCTGGTATGGAAGGTAGGAGAGGGCAAGAAGACCCATATTTTGATATTTCAGAAGCTTATAAAGATTCTGTTATGAGATTGTTAAAAGCTTCAGCGTTCAAAACTTGGATGATTAAATACTTAAATCTTGAAGTTGAGAAGTTTTTACTTGTATTGACAAATCAAAAAAATGATTTTAACAAAATGCAAGAACTGATAGTAAAGGAGAGTTTGTTTAACACATTTGTAGAGAGTATGGAAAGGCAAATGCAGATGGAAAGGGACATGTTTCAAACTGCATTGTACAAAAGATTTGAAGATATAGAACAAAAAATAAATGAGATTGTTGATAAGTTAGATATTGTTCCTTTAAGAGTTATACAAACAAAAATGGAAGAAAAACCTAAAAAAGAAAAAATTAAAGAAACAGAAAAAACTAAAGTAATGATAGAGCCAACAGATGAAGATTTTTTGGAGGCATAGAATATGGATGTCATGGTGCGAGTTCAACAATCAACAAAAAAACAAGAAAAATATTTTGGTGATTCTGCATGGCGTCCATTCGCTACAATAAGGAATGTTATTGATGAAGGAGAGGTTATTGAAAAATTAGGGTTGATTTTGAAAGGAGAAAGGGTATCTGGTTCAGTAAAATTCATGAGGTTGGAAAATTTGTGGTCAAATAAATTTCAGTGGGGCGTGATGGAAGGGCATAGAATTTTTGAGTGGTTTGAAATATGAGTATAATCAAATTTTTGAGGGAGTTCATAGTTGGTGCTAAAAAAGAAGATACAATGTCTAGTCAAAACGTTATTCAAACACCTGTTCAAATGGAGTTATTACAACTTGTAGTGCAATCTGATTTAAAAAAAAAATTTTAGTTTTTAATAAATTCTTTTTGTTTTTACTCTCTGGTGTTTTGTTTGTTTTAATCATACAATCTATTGATTACATGATACCTGTTAATTTTGTGGGTGTTATAACAAATGACAATTTTATATTTAATTTTAGTGATTGTATGTATGACAATAGGACATGTTATGGGTTGGCTTGGGATTACAGAGAAGAAGGTCAGACAGCAAAAAAAATATTGATACAAAAAAATATTACAAAAGGACAGACGATTGAAACTTGCAATCATGAAGTTCTTCATCAGTTACTCTGCATGGATTTGCAACAAGAGGAAGGAATAGTTGAGTATCTGGAAAATAAAGTTAAATTTAGTATATGTGATTTGATTGTGGAGGAGGCATTAAAGCGTGGTAAATAATTAGAATTGGCTTGGGTTGGAATGGTATGGTCTGGACTGGAATGAAGTGGTCTGGTCTGGTGTGGTTTGGTATGGTTTGCTTATTTAATATTATTATTTTTTAAATATTTAAATTTAATTAAAGGTGAAAAAATTGAAAGATTGGGAAAAAATATTGACTGTATTTTTAGCAATCATTTGTCTCATTATAAGTGGTTATCTGTACAAAATTCCTATAGTTCAACTTTCAGCAATTGGTTTGGGAACTGCGTTTGTTTATGTTTTATACAAATTTCTAGACAAAAAATTACCCAAAGCAGAACCCATGAAAGAGGCATTAGAATGGGTAAAACATTGGTGGTACTATGACATGAAGATGGGTGAAGAATTGACGTATGAAGAAGGTGAAGGAGAAGAAGGTTATTTTGGAGATGAGAGGGTTTATGGATTTACATTGATACGTCCCAGTAAAGAAAGAGAGTTGTTGATTTGTCCAGGAACATCTCCCAGAAGAGTAATGATTTGGGACGATGTACCCATGCAGACAAATGAAACACCATTCGACATGTTTGAAAAATCATTTGGTGTGAGACCATTGCCGCATCCGAAAATGGATATTGAGAAACATCTTCAATTTTATGGAAGACGGAAAGTTATCAGAAAAGAGAAAAAATCTGAAGAAGAAATTGTAGGTGAAAAACCTGAATGAAATTATGGACAGGGGAACAGGAATTTAAGTCCTTCGGTAAGCTCTTCAATTATCAGCCATATGTAGTCCGACAATTCTACAAGTATGAAGAAGAGATGAAATATAAGTTGTCAAAAATACCAATAGGATTAAACACAGAAAATCCCGAAGAAATAGTTTATCTTGATTTGAAACATTCCACACATTGCTTGATATTGGGAAGTACTGGTGACGGTAAGACCACCCTTTTATCTGGTGCTTTCGATAGAATCTTCAGTGCCAATGGCTCAGTTTTTAATACGGACTTAAAAGGTGAATACCTACACAAGAATGAACCTCTGCAACCTTACTACCACAAGTTTATATTGAGGAGTGAGAGACCAAAACCTTTGAATATACTGTCTTATTATCCTCATTTTTTCACAAAATTTGTGACAAGACAATTGGTGCAGAATGAGAGGTTCATTCAATTTTCTTTGGGAGATATGAACAAGTTTGATTTGTTGACATTGTTAAATTTTGTGGAGGGAAGGGTATTGGAAATAGTAGACGACATATGGAGGCAGTATGAGAGTAAGGAAATAAACACATGGGAGGAGGTTATTGAATATGTGGGTAACATTGAAGACATACACCCAACAACAAAAAGAGGGTTGATTTACAGCTTGAAAAACCTTGTGGCAAGCGATGTCATAGGAGATAAGTTTGCACCTCCTGATGTGGTGAAAAATTTGAATGATGGATTGGCAGTTAATTTAAACTTGAAGGGTATAACACAGTTTGGTCACATGCAAAACCCAGCGTCTGCCTATCTCGCAATATTCTTGAGGCAGATATACAGTGCAAAAGCTCAACATAAACTCAATCCAAACAAACATCACTTCATATTCATAGATGAAATAAACCGTTTCTGCCCTTTGATTGGTCACAGTAGTTCAAAGGATGAGATATTGAAGTTGATTGATTTAAGTAGGTCTGAAAGGATTTCACTTTGGGTATCTTCACAGGACTACAAGAGGATTCCAGATACTTTGATGAGGCAAGCTACATACATATTTTTATCTTATAAAGTAGATTTGGAAGATGCTTGTGAAATAATCAAACGTTCATTACCATCTGAGTATGATGTCCCGCAGACGTTTAAAGCCAAAATTGCTTCGATTATAGGAGGTATGAGAAGATATAAAGATGGCAGGAGAGATTGGCTCGTTATCGATAAAAAAAATAGAGACTATTTCTTTATTCAACCGCTGTTACCTTTGAGCCATCTTACATCGGAGGGGGAGTAGAATGTCAGAAGATTTCACATTAGAGAGGTTTAGAATAATCATTAGACTTTATAAAGTTAAAGAGGGAAACATGACTTATATTGCTGAAACTATTGGTGTATCACCTTCTCAATTGATAAAAATAAAAGATTGGTTACTTGAAAGAAAAATATTGATTTATCAAGGTAAGGTTTTTATCAAAAGTATGAGTGGAGAAAGAACAGTTGCAGTTGAGTATTACATTGTAAATCATGCGGCTATTGACACCTTGATTTTTATTAATTGGGATGAAACAAAAATTTTGTGGGGAAGGTCACGTAATTATACCACCGAAAATGATTTTGATAAATTTTAAAAATATTTAAATTAGAAAAACATATTAATTTGTGGAGGAGAAATCTATTATAAAAATTAAATCTGTATATATTTTGTTTCTCCTCCACTTTTTCTCAACATAGTGCTTGTAAATCAATTAATTGAAATGATACTAGGGTTTATAAATAAAAAATACAAAATATTTCAATATAGTAAATATATTAAAAGGTGTTTTGAATAAAAACAAGATTATTGTTAATGACTAAACAGGTGAGTAGAGACAATAATCTTATAGACTCCCGAAGGTTTAACATTTTAACTCCTATAGAAAAAATGTCAATGCAAAAAATAGGTGATATTTTATGAAAACAGATAGTGCAATTAAATTGTTCGCAGGAGTAGCAGTATGTTTTATGGGATTGTTTGTCGCTAAAGAATTAGGTTTCTTTGGTGGACAAGTAGTAACATGTCCTCCAGGTCTAACAAAATGTGCAGATGGAACATGTAAGTATGATTGTGCAGGAATTGTAACAACAACAGCACCACCAGTAAGTTTCAATGGATGTCCAGTAGGGTATAACTTACCGTCTGCTCCAAGACACCAGCAAGTCTGAAAAGATTTCTGTGTGGGGAAATGTGACGGTTAAAACCCCAGATTTATACGGAGGAGCGGCTGTAACAACTAAAAACATCTACAGAAAGGTAGGTACATCTCAGTTTACAGAAATAGCAGGTGCAGGAACATTTACATGTAATCCTGGTGACCAAATAGAAATTGTGTTTGGTATAGGAGATGCAACTGATGAAGATGATGACCAACCATTCGGTTCAGCAATGACATGGACATGTCCATGTGAATCTTATCCAACACTGCAATCAGAAGTAGTAGACGATGAAGTGGAAGGCAGTTTGACATGGAGAATTTGGGACCCAGAAGATGGTACAACCATAAGCGCAACAGCACCGATAGATATAGATAACGGTGATGTGTTCAATTTAAAAACAGAAGTGCAAGCAACATTTGAAGAAGACTTTGGTAACAGATTCTGTAATAAAGGAAATGCATTAGCAATACAATATTATACAGGAAATTTCACAAATATGTATGCAACTGACTTGTCAGGAAATCAATATGCAAGTGCAACTTGTCCAACATTGTTCAGTGCATCAGCGGGATATACAAGTAAGTGCTTTGAAATTCCAACATTGAAATCTAACCAATTGTTAACATTCTACATAGTAGCAGATGCTTCAGGTTCTGGTAAGGAACCAAGTGGTTTATACAACGTAACTGTAAACTTGTACGATGTAAACCGTTACATAGATAACGATGTAACACCACCACAAGTTAAATGTGGATGGGAAGATGAAGATGGTAATGACATTGGTTCAACAGGTGCAGGTTCAGCAACAATCTACTTAGATGCATAAAACATGCCTTTCTTTTTTCTTTTTTCTTTTTCTTAACAAACATTAAATTTATATATACCAAAAATTATAATATAATTAATAAAATTTGAGGTGCTGATTTGTGAATTTGAATAAATTTATTTTACTCTTTGCAGTTTTGACATTTTCCTTAATGTGCTTAAATTCTGTTAATGCTTATGGGTCTTGGATAACTAATCAATCTTCTAATCCTGCTACTTTTGACGGAACTACTAAATCTGTCTTCAACATTACTGTAGAATCAAACACATCTTATGTTTATATTGAATTGAATTACACAGGTACTCCTACAAATTACACCATGGTTAACGGTACTTATTCAGATAAATTGATATATAATTTTACAAAACTAATAAGTGCAAATTCTGGTGTAGCTCAATATTGGAAGGTTTATATCAATGACACAGAAAACAATTGGAACACAACAGATACATGGGCATTTACAATAGCTCGTGGAACACCCAATGTGTATGTATATATTGATGAACTTCCAACAAACAAAACTGCAACTTATCCAACAACTGTAACGATAAGAGGAAATTCAACAACTACAGCAAGTCCACCAACTTTTAATTTGTCTATTTCAAATATAACAAAATCATCACCAGCTGTGTCTTTATCTAACAACTCACAAAACCCAGCATTATTGACAGCAAAATTGGGTTCATGGAGTACAGGGAGTGCAACTTACCAAATTGTTTACTTAAACACTCTAAATGCTAACTGGACAACAGCAACAAACAACACAATATATTTGATTATAAATCAAAATGCAACTTATGTCAATTTGAATATGACTTATGATAATGTGAATTATATAAATCAGAATGTTTCAATTACTGTAGATTCTGACAAACTTCTGACAGCATTTGGTTATTTGACATACACAGATAGTGGTGCTTCTGCATTACTTTGGTTGGGTGGTTCTGCAGTTTCAAATCCTCAATCAGCAACATTTTCTGCGGGTTCATATAATTATAAAGTTAACAGTTCTGGTAATGCAAATTATACAGCAAATGGTACAGGGTTGACATATTATTTCACAGCACAAACCTCAGGTGGAGGTGGAAGTGGGGGTGGACCTGGACCTGTAACACCCACAGCTCAATGTGGAAACAATCAATGTGAGATTGGAGAAGATTGTACAAATTGTGTTTTGGATTGTGGTGCATGTGTAACTACAACAATACCAACAACTACAACTACAATACCTTTAACTTATCCTGAACAACTTACCAATGAGTTAAAATCAAATTGGAAAATCCTTGTGATTGTTTCAATATTTGTTGTAGGTTTGATTTGGATAATTAAAATGAAGTGATGAAGATTGTATGAAAAAATACAAATCTTTTCTTGTTGTTTTATTGATTGTTTTGGCATTAGTTGTAGTTGGTAGATATTTGTTATTATTGATTCCTCCTTCAAGTACAGGTTTTAATCAGTACTCTGGTACCAATTGTAATTATTTAGAGGTAATTCCTTGGTGGGATAGTAATATATATGGTGAGTTTAAAAGTGTTTCGAGTGTTTCTGTCAGAAATTATACCTTTACTGTTAATATGTATAATTATTACATGACATTTAATGGTTGCAATATTAATGATTGTGGAGCTACTTATAATTACACAGATAAGTACGGTTGTGATGTTTATAATGGTTATGTTACTTATCAAAGAGAATATTGGGAAGGACTTTGTTCATGTCATTCAACTGGTTGTGGTGGGTCAGCATGTTATTGTTCATGTGCAAATCCCAGTTTTGCAGTTCAGCAAGGTTGGAACGCTCCCAGTAGGTGTTATGCTTTAAATGGTTGTCCTTTTGATTCTCATGGTTATGAAACTGTAACGGAGTGGAGACAATGTGGCGGAGCTAAATTGAGTTGTAAGGATTCAAGAAATATTAATTATAATGTTGGTCCTTCGTATGCAGTTGATGTTTATAAATATGGTAGTTATGTAATTACTATCGGTGATACGGGAGGTAAAAAAGGTAGTGAAGTTGGTTGCAGTTTTCAAAGAAGTTCTTTTGGGTATCAAGCAGATGAAGTCTCTGGGAGTTGGGGCAATCAAATGTATTTTGGAAAAGTTGTTGCCATGGGTAATTGGTTTGACTGCATGGTTAATAGTGGTTATGTATTGAATTATTCACTTGAACAATTACCAACAGAATGGGTTGATTTAAACACAGTTACGGTTACAGGATTGAACATACAAAGTAGTGATATATACAACGACGCAGGGCAGTCATATCAAACTGTAACTGGTAGGGATAAAGACATATCAGTTGACATAGCAAAGAGTCAAGGTTTTCATTTGATAAAATCAGGTCAGTGTAGAAGAGAGGGGACTGCATGTACATTAGGTTCACAATGTTGTAGTGGTAATTGTATAAGTGGACAAGTTACTTATAGGCCGATTTCTTATACATTAAGTAGTTATGGTATTAATACAAATCCAACTTATGCTTATGATGATGGTTTTAATGATACAACTACATATGCAGAAACAAGGGAAGATGGTTTAGTTGGTGGTAGTATAATATATAATTTTAATATTGGTTCTAATGTTTCTTCCATAATATTTTTTACTTTTAATGGTTATGGTCCTGGTAGAATAGAGCTGTATAATTATGCAACTTCTGCTTATGTTACTATTGCAACAAATAATATTAACATTGCGACACGTTCAGTACAACTTCAGCCAAATTATATAAGTTCAGTAGGAGATGTAAAATTGAGATTAATAATGCCCGCATTTCAAGGTGCATATTATACAAGACTTTGGGACACTTATATACAAGCACTTACTATTGATAAAAAATGTTCAGTAGTTCAATCCTTCCCTCCTGTACCCAATGCAAAAGCCTTTTTTGAGTATCTTTGGGAACAGATGTGGTTATTCATAAAATCATTGTTTGGGTGGGCATAGAAATTATCAGTTTTCTTATGATAAAATTGATTTTAGTGTGTACTCTTTGAGTAAAGTTTATGCAAGGAAAGGGAGTTTTCTGTAAAATATTTAAATTTAAAAATCAAAAATAATATCAATGAAAACAACAATTTCAGAGTAGCGCCGACTATAGAAGTTGTTGTTGAAATTTGAATTTTAGAAGTATTGACAAATACATGAAAAATTGAAAAGAAAAAGTTTTGTCCACCCAGACAAGCTTTTGTTGTGTTTGTAAGAGGAGACTTATTTCTCCTTCAAAAATAATATGTTTTTCATATTTATATATTTTTGGTTTTTGTCAAAAACCAACAACTATTTAAATAATAAATAATAAGTTATGGCAACTGTAGCAATTTCTGATGAAACTAAAATAAAATTAAACAATTATAGTTTTGAACATAAAAAAAAGCAGATAGATGTTGTTACTGATGCTGTTGAAAGATACATGAAAATATATAAGGAGGTAATAAAATGAAAAAACTTTTAATAATATTAGCAATGACAATGATACTGTCAATGACAAATGTTCTAGCAAAAACAATAATTTTAGATAATGCAAATACAGGTAATTGTCTAGGAACAGATTGCGAATATCAATCAACTGCAATAGGAACAGTTACAATAACTGATTGTAGAGACAAGTTATACTTGAATGTTAGTTTAAGTGGTCTTGATACAGGTAATTACCAAATAACAATACAAACTTATAGTGGAGACAAGAGACTAGATTCTACAGAAGTCTGTGCAAAACCAAATGCACCCATGGGTGTAGGGACACATATAAACGCTTGGGAATGTGGAAGTTGGAGCGACTATTCATTCTACAACTTTGAGATGGACGCTTTGACAGCGAATGGAAATTTTCAAGAATCTTACATAATAGATTTACCAAAAGGCAATTACAATGTAATATTATTAGTAAAACACGATAAAATACCCGAAGGAACTGGTGGAGCAAGTTACCCAATCGTTCTACAAAAAGGAAATGTAACATGGACAATAGCAGATTATTGTTGTTCGTTATTGGAAGAGCGTGTTACTGTATTAGAAGAACAATTAAAGAACATACAACTGATACCAGGTCCACAAGGACCAGCTGGACCAAAAGGTGATACAGGAGAACAAGGACATACTGGTGATATGGGACCACAAGGTGAAAAAGGAGCTACTGGTGATACTGGTGAACAAGGAATTCAAGGAAAAGATGGTACTAATGGTGTAAATGGTGTGGATGGATTTAATTGTTGGGATTTGAACCAAAATTATGCATGTGATTTCTTGACAGAAGATAAAAATCTAGATGGAATTTGTAGTACTTTAGATTGTCAAGGCATACAAGGGATTCAGGGTATCCAAGGAGAAATTGGGTTAACTGGTTTGCAAGGTATTCAAGGATTGCAAGGAGAACAGGGCATACAAGGTGATACAGGTGCTCAAGGTATACAAGGTGAAAAAGGTGATAAAAGTGAACAAGGTGAAATAGGACCACAAGGACCTAAAGGAGATGCAGGACAAAATGGAACAACTGATTTAACAGATGTTTGGGGCAATATTACAGCACTATGGTTAGATGACACTAATAAATGGACAGCAATATATAATTTAGAAACAAGGACAACAACCATTGAAAATACAATAATTAGTTTGCAAACTCAAATAAATGACTTAAAAACATATATCGACAACAAGTTAATCTTAGTGTGGGACGACATAACAAATTTATGGAACGATGATGCCGATAAATGGACTGCTATACATAATTTACAAACGGGCAACAATAGTTGGTTAGTTGAGAACTGCAACACAAAAGATACAAAAGTTTGTAATGACGGTAAAGTTGTTACAAAAGATTACTACTGTAATGTGTTTGGAACAGATACTCAATGCTTGATTGGACATTGTCAAGTAAAAACTACAAGTCAATGGTGTTCTTATGGTTGTTTAAATGCAGTTTGTAAACCAGCACCAGAGAATTGTAATGCAAAAGATACAGTAGTTTGTAATGGAAAAACTCAAGTGAAAACAGATTACTATTGTACAGTAGGACAAGGTAGTGATTATAGTTGTAATCCAGGACAATGTTTAAGCAAAGTAACAAATAAGAATTGTCCAACAAGATGTACAACATATTACTGTTACTAAACCAAATTTTTTCTTTTTTCTTTTTTTGTAAACATTTATTAATCAAAAAACAAATAAATATATGTGAGTTACTGTGTTGTCTAACAAGTCTTTAGTTAGTTATGGTTTATTATTTTCTTATAAATGGAGGTAAATAATATGAAAAGAAATAAAATTATGGTGTTAATGTTACTTACAGTAATTTTGTTAAGTACATTAGTTTTGACATTGACACAAGCAAAAGCAGATTATACAAGTTGTTTATTTATAACTTGTTTATCTAGTAAATACGATAAGATTGTATCATTTAAGTTCTGTGGTTCAGAAAAAGGATTAGAGAATGTTATAAAAGTGAGATGTAAGTAATATGATAAAATTGATTAATATCGAGAGAACCTCTTTTTTTTTACTAGTTTTTCTAGTCGGAGGTTTGTTTATGATTGAAGAAGTTATATCCCTAACAGTTACATTAAACGAAACTATCAGTAGTGCCTATGAAAACAGTACAGGAACAAATATAACGACACAATTAATGAATTTGGATGGAACAAGTTGGTCAAACACTACACAATATGATGGTAGTGTATACCCATTACCATATCAATCTTCCTGTTTTGTGTATGATAAAGATTATGGAATTACCTTAAATACAGAAAACGTTAATCTAACATTTTCTACTAAAAAAAGTAGTATAAATTTCTTTAATCATAATGTAACGTTAGTTAGTGGTATTGGTTGTATTGTAAGTACTGGGAGTTTATATGTGGATGGTTTGATGATATTGTCTTTAGAACCCAATATAATGTATAATTCATCAGTTAATTTAATAAGTTTAAAAAATACTATATCTACTTATATTAAAATAGAGGTATGTTGTGCTCAAAGTAATCGTGAACCAGGTGTTAGATGGAGTGTAGATTCTATTAATGGAACCTATACAGTAGATGCACCTGATTATTCCAATAATATTTCGTCCTATCCATCAAATTATTCATCAACAAATGCTACTCAATTAAATGTAACTTGGAATGACGATATAGATTCAAACGGTTTTAATTTCTCATACATTCAAGTAGACTCAACAAACTATACAGCAAGTAGGGATGGGAACAAATCCTATTATTCTTTAGTCTTGTCAGCAGGGACTCACTGGTGGAAGGCTTACGCTAATGACAGTTCAGACTTATGGAACTCTACAGAAAATGTCTCATTCACAATAAACAACGCAACACCAATTCTATCACTCACAATGTCACCATCTCAAACTCCCATTTATCCCACAAAAACTAAATCTACTGCTTCTGAAACAAATGCGGGTGACAGTGATTTGACATACAATTTATACTTAAACGATACCTTGATAGGAACAGGTTCTTCATTCACAAACTCATCTATCTTATCTGCAGGAAATTATGTTTATGTTTATAATACAACTGGTGGAGCGAATTATACTTCAAACTCAACTTCACTAACTTTAAATATATCACAAAAACAACCTTCAATTTTACTGAATAAAAATGTCAAGTTTTACGATGGGTTTTCTTCAACTTCATTATCATCTCTATGGAGTTCGACAAAAGGGACAGTTTCATCAACTGCAAAATGCAATTACATTGGAGACCAGAATCGCTCAGATTATTATACTATGACATTCACAGGACAAACAGGTGTGGCAACTGCAAATTCTGTTGTCATGGATTTGTCCTCAGAATCAAATTTGAATTTGTCATATTGGTATCGACAAGGTGCATCTGATGTAAATGAAGAAGGAACATGTGATGAACCAGAGTCTAATGATAATTTTATAATCATGTACAATTCCTCCGACAACACAAACAAAACATTGAAGACTTATTTGGGTTCAACTGCAGGTTCTACAAGTTGGACAAAGGAAGATTTTATCCTACCTGCAGATGCTTATCATAAAAACTTCTACTTGATAATAAATGCTACAAGTACTGCAAGTTTGGATGTTGATTATTGGGCAATAGATGACATTGTGATTTATGGGAATGTAACATCTTACACAACAACTTATCCTTCAACCATTCTTGTGAATGGAACATTGACAAACCTTACTGCAGTTACTTCTAACTTGTATAGAAATCATTCTTCAATAAATAATCCAGAATCAGCACAGTTGGGTGTGGGAGGTTATTTGTATATTTACAATACAACTACAAGTGACAATTACACTTCTGTTTCAAAAAACATAACAATAACCATAAACAAAGGTGCAGTTCAACCAACATTGGCAATCAATACATCTGTGTGGACATTGACATATCCCAACGCTACAAATACCAGTTGTTCAGTTACATCACAAAACAATGAAGTGACATGTTTGTTATGGAGAAATGAAACATCAAAAACAAATCCAGAAAATATTTTGTTGGGTGCTTCTACATATATATATAAAACTAACACTTCTTTAACTGCAAACTATTCTGCCAATGATACTGGTGAATCTCAAACTCTTACGATTAATCCTTATTATCTATCACTGCAACTAGTTAACAATGTTTCATGGTATGCAAATTATGAAACACCAACAAACACAACTGGATATAACTGTACTAGTTGGACAACTTGCAATTTGTACAGGAATGACAGTTTGGCTATAACAGATAACAATATATTATTGGGTGCAGGAATTTACAATTATACTTACAACACAACTTGTGGTAGTAATTGTACAGGAGTTTTAGTCAATTCATCTTTGTTAACGATAAATAAAAAGAATGCAAGTGTCATTGTTTATCCAACAACTCAATCTCAAACTTATGAAGACTCTCCTTTGAGCCAATATTGTGTTGATAATTCAACATTATTAAATTGTGTGATTTACAGGAATGAGACTCAAATCACAAATAATACAAATTTAACATTGTCTGCATCTGTTTATGTATATAAAGCTAATATATCAGATTCTTCAAATTACACAAATTATGAAAATACATCTACATTAACTATAAACAAGAAAAACGCTAACATACAAGTATATCCCGCAACTCAATCAATAATTTATGAGACTTCTGTAAATCAATACTACACCAACAATACAGCATTGCAGGTTGTAAAAATTTACAGGAATGATACTGAAATAAACAACAATACAAATATAATTTTGGGTGTGGGAGTTTATACATACAAAGCAAACATAACCGACCAATCAAACTACACAAGTTATGAGGATAATGAAACATTAACTGTAACTCAAAAAACTCCAACAATGTTTTTGCTGTTAAATAATTCTGCATCTGACACGAGTTATGGTGAAAATTCCCCTATCAATATAACAGGGACGATTGATACGATTTACGATGTTACGTTGTATTTAAATTTGAATAAAACAGGTTTTGGTGATAGTTTTAAATCCAATGCAGGAAAGAGTGTAGAAAATATAACTTCAACATTGATATTGGGAACTGGTAAATTTAATGTGACAACACATTTCAGTGGAGATGTCAATTACACATCGTCATCTGACATGAGTTATTTAACCTCAACAGGAACCTCGGCTCCAACCTACTCAAACTTAAAAACTTCACCCAATTCTCCCACAACATATTATCCAAACAAGGTTTATTATTTCAATTCAACTTGGATTGATGAAACGGCGGTGAGTGCTGTTTTGTTTGAATGGAATAGAACAACCAACATTACTGCTTCAAATCAAGGTAGTGAGTATTATGTCAACAGGACAGATTTGAAGGTGTTTGGCTCTTACATATATAAGTGGTATTCAAATGATACTTTAAACCAGTGGGATTCAACATCTTCATACAATTATAATGTAACTAAAAATTCAACTATTATATATTTGTTGTTCAACGGAACACAAGGAAATGACAGTTGGGTTGATACATCAACTGTAAACATCACAGGTTATACTAACTACCCCCAGCAAGATTTGATTTTTAATTTATACAATTCAACAAACTTAATTAATACTGGAATTACTGCACAAAATTTAACATCGTTATCTTGTGGAGAACATGAGTATGTTTACAACACTTCTGGTGGAACAAATTATACATCAGCGTCAGCAAAATATTATGTATCAATATGGAATGTTTCAGTTGGGAGTGTTACTCAAAATTCAACTCTTTCCATGACAGAACCAAATTGGTTATACAATGTTTCTTGGAAGGTAGAGTTAAACTTTACAAATCCATCGGGATTTAAGGATGATGTGGCATACACATATTCTATTCCATCAGTATTTTCTCCATACTCAATACAAGTTAAAAATTCAACAAACAATGTGATAACACATAGTCAGGTTGGGAATTATATTAACTTTACAACTGAAAATATGGGTACAACTTCAGTGAAAGAAATAGTTTATTGGGTAGGTATGAATTGTGTAAATGATACAGAAAATCAAACAATTCATACAGCAACAGAATACAGTAAAGATGTGACAGTTTCAAAAAATGTGACAGGATACAATATTACAATAAATTCATTAATGATTGATTTTCCAAACGATTATACGTCAGTGGGAAATGATTTTGCTTTGACAAGAAACGGTTCTGCGTATTCAGATTATTCTTTGGTTACGACGGGTGGTTATTATGATTATATAACTATAAATACCTTCAATCTATCTACCTCATATTTGTTCAATGTTCACATAACTCAAAAAGTTACAACTACAACAATTCCTAGTGGCGGTGGAGGTGGAGGAGGTTTATACATACCACCAAACGTAACCCAACTCATACCTCAAGCCTTTTTTGTTGTATCACCAACTCAAATTGTCATGTATGCAAAACCTGGTGATAATCGCACTATATTGTCTCAAATACCACCAACTGATTATACATACATAATTAAAAATTCAGGAGATAATGTGACAAGTATAGTGGTAGAATCACAAGGTAAATATTCTGGTTGGTTGAAATTAATATCAATATACATAAATGGTTCATGGAAAGAAAATGTATCATTGATAGTAAATCCTGGTGAAGAGGTTAAAATCAAATTGTTGTTGACAATACCAGTAAGTGCAGAACTTAAGGATTATACAATTCCTGTAGTGTTTACTGATACAATTTCAGGTTCAAAAATCAGTACAGAGATAGTTATAAAGATTTTTGGTGAGTGGACTGACTTCCCGATTTATTTCTATAATAAATTATATTACCCGGCAGTAAGGTTTGAACCTATGATTAATTTAGTTGATTGGGATGGAGAGTATTTGAATTTTAATGCTGAGAATGTTTTGGAGATACCATTCTTACTGAAAATAATATTCTTGATAACTACAATATATTTATTAACAAAATTGACATTAAAATATAAAATGAAAGTAAAGCATAAATGGATTGTTGAATTGATGGTTGTTTTAATACCCACATTACTGATGTTTGTGTGGTAAATGCATAAATTTAAATATATAACTAAATTTAATATATACAATATAATAATTGAGAGATAAGTATGGCAATAGATAGAGTTGGTTTTGGGGAAGGAATTGGAATAGAAATCATTCGAGGATGGTCTTATTATTTTCATATTTATAGTATTTCTATAATCATAATTTTATTTTTGTTTATTTTGATTTTAGTTTTTATAATTAAAAGAAGAAGAAAAAATAATATTAATTTTGTAGATAATTCAGACTTAAATGTAGATAATATGTATGGAGGTAAAATAAATGAAAATTAGTGATAAACATTTTTCCATTTTAATTGCAGTAGCAATAGTTATTTCGAGTTATGCACTTGCAACAAAAAGTAGTTCTTCAATTGACGCATTGGATGAAAAAATTGGTTATATTGGTGTGCCTTGTATTCAAGTTACGAGGGTAAATGGTAATGTAGAACCACAAATTTGTACCCATAATCTAATAACAAATGGAGGTAAGGAATGGGTAAAAAAAGCAGCAATGGGTGGTGGAAGTCAACTTTCTAACTGGACTAGATTGGCAGTTGGTGGTAACACATCAGCGGAATTGGCAGCTACAGATATTACTTTAGCAAATATCTGGGTAAATTGTGGTTTAACAAATGCAACAGGTACACAAACAAGTATGGGTACAGGGAATTGGTCAATATGGTACCAATGGACAGCAACCTGTGATTCTGCACAAGTTAACAACACAGGTATATACAATTTTACAAGTGAAGTGGCAGGAGCAGCAAGTGGTAATTTGCTTGCAGAAGCTAGATGGACACCAAGTACTCAATTGATGAATGGAGATAAAATCAATGTGACTTATTACACTTGGGTAGCATAAACAGTGATAGTGTGAAAATATATGAAATACATTTACTTAGTGTTATTTTTATTTTTTATTAGTGTTTTTTTTATCAATGTCAATGCAGAAAGTTCACATACATTCTTCTCTGGGTACGATATGAGGGACTTGTATGACATGAAGTTCGATACAGTAGACTGGACTTTCGAGGTGGATGGTTACTCAAGTGACAGGAACCAGTCTGTATGGTTAAGACCTTGTTTGAATTATAATAATGTTATTTCTAATTTATCTGACAAGAAAGTTTTTGGTGTTAATGTAACGTCAAGTATAGACAAATATAAAGATAGTATAAAATTTGGCTTGAATATTTCTACTGGAGTTTTAGTCAATTCAAACATAGATGTCTTATGTTTTAAAATAGTGAAGAACACTTCAGAAATAAAAAATTATATTGAGTCAATAGATAAGAAAAACAATACAGAAAATTCAACTAATGATTATTTCTACATGGGTGACCTGAGAATCAATTTTGATGATTTAAAGAAACTGGATATGACAGTCAATGTATCTTATCCTTATGTGTATATTGGAAATCTGACCAACAAAACATTCAATCTAGATCCGATAATAAACTTTACTACAAATGCAGTAACATCAGTTTCGGTGACACCAATCAACAACCGCACAATTATCATACTCTACTGTGATGACACACAGGATGACATTTCAATGGTTTTTTATGATACTAACGGAACTAATGTGACAGCAAACAATTCGGGTGCGATAGATGTGGACACAACAGCAGGTGGATGTGATTATACAAGCGTAGGCGTTGAAGCTTTCAATACTACTCATTTCATAACAACATGGTGGGATGGTGGTGCTTCTCCTTATAAAGTAAATTTTATGTTGTGGAACTATACTAATGACGTACCAAAGAATTATACTGGAGAGATAGTTGTAAACCGCAATGCAGGTCCTTTTGGTTACAATGCTCAAGTCACTGTGTTAAACAATACCCATTTTGTCACATCGTTCTTTAACCAAACAAATACGGGAACTGGCGGATATGTAAACTTTACAATATGGGATGCCCGTGCTGCTAGCCCTACTGTTGCTCCATTGCCAGTATGCAATGTGACTGTCGATGCTACATCAGGATATTCCGAAACAACATCAGTCTCAGCTTTGAACAGCACTCATTTTGTGTTTGCATGGTATGATAGAACTGACTCGGACCAAAGTTTTAACATCTATAACGGATGTAACATAGTAGGTTCGACTGTTGATGTAGATACAAATTCAGGTAGTACTAATGGGTTTTCAACAAGAGTTGCTGCCTTAAATAGCACTCATTTTGTAATATCATGGTACGATTATGGTGCTTCTCCATATTGGACATCATATGCATTGTACAACCAGTTTACAAATATATTTACATCTAACATGAGTGGAAATGCTGGTACATCATACTGCACAGATGTGGCGAGGATAAATGCAACCACATTTGTAGTCGGATGGGTCAATCAGACCAATCCATATGGTAGGTATGCTTACGCTAACACAACTTTTGGAATATTATTATCATCTCCTATAAACAATACTGCTGGTTATAGGACAATGTCATTGGCATCAGCTCCCTTAGTGAATGGTTTGGGTATATGTGGTGGTGATACCGATGTAGGTGGTGGTTATTATGTGTTTGCTAATGGAGACACTGGTGTTGCTGGAAGAAACAACAACTTCACAACCTATTATGCCAATGGAACATTGTGGAATGGTACATGTATACCAGCACCACCAGTAACACCTCCAACCTATTCTTTGAATTCAACTAATTCAACAACAGCAGGAACTTTTGTATTGCATTCACTTAATTGGACATTAGGAACAAGTGCATTGTCTGGTTACATATTCTCTTTCTATAATGGTTCTAACACGACTACAACATATTCCACTAATGAGACAATATTCTATGATTCATTTAATGGATGGACAACAACAAACTGTGATGGTGCCTCAGCAGCAGGATGGACTACATGTGTTTCTGGTACCAACAGAGTAAGTGCAAACAGTACTAATGCTGTTGCAACATTGACAAACACTACAGACTTTATGGTGTTGGAATTCAACGATGTTGATGCTGGAGAAGTAGGCAGTGTAGTTAAGTGCATAGATGCAACACCATACAAGTTGCTATATGCTAGTGTTTCCTTTGGTGCTAGTGCTTTGGATGCTGAAGAATATATAAACTTGACTATAAACAAGACAGGAACTGCATGGACAAAAGCTTTATTCTTGCAAGGGTCTGGTGCTACAGTCAATTTTGCGTACCAAGAATATAATGCTACAGACTATATTTCTGCACTCACATGTTTTAACCTATCTTCTCTGGAAAACCTTGCCACGGATAGGGCGTTTGCAGATGATTTTAAGGTAACAGGTATGAGGGTGGATTTAGTTCAAAATTTAACGAATGATACTTGGGTATCATTTAACTCAAACACATGGTCTAATGCCACTAAGCTTGTAAATTCGACTGTTGGAGCAACGATAATGTGGTGTGTCTATGCCAACGACACAGCAAATAATTGGAATGGGACTTCCTGTGTTAATCCTTTTGATTACAATACCACAACTGTAGTTGCAGGTCCAAAAGATGTCAACATAACTAGCAGTGATGTAGTGAGTTATCAAGACACATTATCAAAGTTAGGTAATTTAAATAAAAACACAAATGATTATTTTACACCATTAGATGCATTGGGTAAGTATCGTATAACATTTGGTGTTACATCTGATTACATCACATTCTATGATTTGTTGACAAAAACAAGTATGTTTAAAAAAGAATTAACTGATATAACCACATATGTAGAGGTATTGGGTAGATTAGGGGCATTTGGAAGGAGCAGTATGGACACAATAACATACGGAGAAATATTGTTAAAATTAGGTTTATGGTATAAGTCAAATTCAGATTATTTGACTTATTATGATTCTTTATATAAGTATAGATTGATTGAAAAGTCTTTAACTGACACAATAACATACGGAGAATTGATTGCAAAATTATCACAGTTCACAAAAAATCCAAATGACCAAATAACATATTATGAAATTTTGAGTAGATTGGGAATTTATCAGATACAACAAACTGATACTGTAACATACAATGACATGATAAGTAAGGTTGGTATATTTAATAAACAATTGAGTGATATAACAAATTATGGAGATTTGATTAATAAATATAAATTGACAACTACAAATCCAACTGACAGTTTGACATATGTTGATGTGTTAACTAAATTAGGGCTGTTTAGTAAGAATAATGTAGATGTAATTTCATATTATGATTTGTTGGTTAAGTTAGGATTTTTCACAAAACAATCTAACGATTATTTGACATATGCTGATTTAATAATTAAGTGGAGTGTGTTTAATAAACAATCAACAGATTCAGTTACATATTATGATTTATTAAACAAATTGGGCATGTTTGAAAAACCTGTTAGTGATGTTATAACATACAATGATTTAATGAGTAAGATAAGGAGTGCATTTATAAGTTCTAGTGATGTGATAACATACTCAGATTTGGTGAATAAAATGGGATTGTTTTATATGCAAAGGTCTGATTTTATAACATATGGTGATGTGTTGAGTAGAACAGGGTTGTTTGGTAAGCAGTTGACAGAGCCAATAACATACAGAGATGTTATCAGTAAGTTGGGTATATACCAACAATCATCTACAACTACAATAACTTATTCTGAACTATTGTCAAAATTGGGATTGTTCAACAAAGAAAATTCTGATTATTTGATTTTTTATGATTTGTTGTTCAAGATTAGATTTGTTGACAAAGGACCAAACGATTTTGTGACATATTCTGACATAATTTATAAATTGGGATTGTATGGTAAGTCTAATACAGATACCATTACTTACTATGATTTGCTAACCAAATTGGTACTGTTCAGTAAACCAATCACAGAAACAATATCTGTCAATGACATAATAACAAGAATCTCTTCATTGATTAAAAGTCCTACAGACTTTGTAACTTATTTTGACTTCATCAGCAAGTTGAGCATTTATTATAGAAGTTTGAGTGACTCTGTAATGTACAATGATTTTGTAACATACGAAAAAATAACAGAAGGAATTATACAAATATCATTGAGTGATAGTATAACATATGGTGATGTTACATCAAAATTGGGTGTATATGAAAAATCACAATCAGAAACAATAAGTTATTTTGACCTGTTAACTAAACTTGGGTTGTTTGACAAAATAAGTTCAGATTCACTAACATACTATGATTTACTATTTAAATTAGGTATATTTGGAAAACAATCGAATGATATTATTTCTTATAATGATATAATAACAAAACTATCATTGCTTAACAAACAATCTGGTGATACTATAACATACTATGATTTATTGACAAAGTTGAGAATATATCAGAAATCATCAACTGATGGTTTGCTCTATGGTGATTTATTAGAAAAGTTACAAAGTTTGTATAAAAGTAGTAGTGACCAAATATTTTTGAATGATGTTTTAACCAAGTTAGGTTATTATGGAAAATCAATGAGTGACACTATAACATACAATGATATGGTTAGTAAAGTTGGTGTGTTCAGTAAATTTACTAGTGATACAATAACATATTATGATATTGTAACAAAACTTGGTTTGTATGGTGTGAAGGCATTTGATACAATCACATATTATGACTTGATAAAATACTATGGGTTGTTTGGTAAGCAGTTGACAGATACCACTACATATAGTGATTTAATAACAAAGTTATCTATATATAGTATGAGTGAAACTGACAGTATAACATATTATGATTTGTTAACCAAACTGGGATTGTTTAATGTTCAGAGTTCAGATGCAATAACATATTATGATAGTCTAACTAAGTTAGGATTAT
>Ga0315288_10000087_pt1 | contig 95229 bp, 69 predicted proteins | sample YL17G11_20_MG_FD_203454 | JGI IMG/M metagenome (GOLD analysis project Ga0315288, IMG submission 203454) | Sediment microbial communities from Yellowstone Lake, YNP, Wyoming, USA - YL17G11_20 | ecosystem: Environmental > Aquatic > Freshwater > Lake > Sediment | place: USA: Wyoming | collected... | reverse complement strand
AGGGTTTACCTTGAAAATAGCCATATGCCGATATATCGCGTTCAAAAAAATGGCTATTTTCATCCGTTGCGGGTGACCGGAGGTCATGACGATTAGCCTTTCCGAGCCGTCCTTCGAGGGGAGCCGGCCCGGAAGGGAGGCCGGCCGGCGAAGCATGTTTGAGCTTCCCGGCGCACTCCCGTGATTAGGAAGCCGGGAAGCGAGTTCTGAGCCGCCGAGAAGGGCGGTGAGGAAACGGCGTGAAAAACCCGAGTCGGGAGCGAGGCCGATTCCGGATGTTCTCTCTTTCCCTCTTGAGCCCACACAAAATGGAAGAGAACCAAAAGAATTAATCCGCGAGGCCGTCGACGGATTCGCTCTTGGCTGTCTTTGCCCCGCCGGCGGGCAGCGGGAGATGGCTCTCCGGCGTCTTGACGAAGGTCTTCACCGCGGCCGTCGTCCCGCTCACGTTCAATTGCTCGAAAAGGAAGGTGAACATCTTTTCCAGGCTGGCCCCGATCGCGGCCCGCGCTTCGGCCGGGAGAGACCAGAACCGCTTCTTGAACGGGCCGATGGCTTTCTTCCGTGTCTTATAGACGAACTGGGCGTCGGTGTCCTTGGGTTTGCGCTCGTCGGCGGCGTTCGCCTTCAGCCATTCGACCAATTCCTGCCGCAGGTCTTCGGGGACCGCCTCGTGTTCCATGATGATGTTTTGGAAGGCCGTGGCCAGGTGGACCTCGCAGGTCCGCGCCTCAACGAACTTATGGAAGGCCTGTTCGGGCAGGGTGCTCGCGCCATGCTGGACGGCGCCGCCCATCCCGTAGGCTGTTCGCGCCTTCTCGCCGAGAAGACGGAGCGCCTCGAAATCGATGGCCACCTTGGCCAGGGTGCCGTCCGGCAGGACCACGCCGCCGTGGCTCGTCCCGGTTTGAATGCTGATCTTGCTGATCCCGGTCAGCGTCCCCCGCCGGGCGTTATAACCTTTCATGAAGGCGTCCAGGTCCTCCGGCGTGCTGTTCTTCTGTCCGACCTCGCCGATCTCGCCGCCGACCGAGATCGTGACGCCCTTCGGCTCGTGTTCGCGGATGAACTTCGTAAAATCGGCGCAGACCTCGTAATTGAGCTTCTGCTGCTCGTCGAGGCCGGGCTTGGAGATGTCGACGAGCGTCGAGGTGTCGATGTCGATGTTGTAGAACCCGGCCGCGACGGCCTCGAGGATCAGGTCGCGGATGGCCTTGATCTCCGCCTCGGGCGCGGCGGCGTACTTCTTGCCCGACGTCTGGAAATGGTCGCCTTGGATGAAGAGCGGACCGCGGAAGCCCTCCCGGACGGCCGCGGCCAGCACGGCCGCCGCGTATTCGGCCGGCCGCTGATCGGTGTAGCCGATCTCGCTCCGGGCGATCTCGAAGATCAGGGCCCCGATGTCGAGCTTGCTGGCGGCGCGGAAAACGGCCCGAGCCGAATCGTAGGCCAGCATGCGGAGGTTCATCGCCGGCACCGTGAATGTCGCGGCGATGTCGCCGCGTCCGATGGCCATGTAGAAGTCGTGGATGGAGGCCGGGCGGACGCCGACGGCCTGGGCGGCCGAACGGATGATCCAGCGCGCCGCGACCTGCGACTCGGGATCGCCGAAGACGGCTTCGTGGATCAGGCCGTCCATTTTTTCGGAGAGCCGCTTCGGGTCGTGGACGGCGATCCGGTCTCCCAGCAGAGAGGCGGCGTCCGTCAAAAATCCGGCGAGTTGTTTAAGTTTGTTTCCGGCCATGATCATTTGCTCCTTATAGAGTCAGATCACTACTCAAGTAGACAGGATTCAGGAGTCAGAATTCAGAATGACCTGCGAATAGGCCTCCAACAGCTCTCGTCGCCGACATTATCATTCTGTCTCCTGAATTCTGAATTCTGTCTACCTTAGTATTTAAATATTCAGTTCCTTTTCTTGCTTTTCCGGCCGAGAATGCCGCCGCTCAAAAAAAGCCCGGCCCCGATCACAAACCCGAAGTTGTACCAGGTGCCGCTGTTATGGATTTCATAGAATCGGACGTTCTTGGTGAAGATGGAAATGATGAAGGTGACGGGCGAGATCAGCCCATGCCACAGCCCCATCCAGAAACCGGCGACGAGGCCTTCCTTGCCGGCCGTATTCTCGGCGGCGTTTGGCCCCGGCGCGCAGGCCGCGGCAAAGAACATCAGAGCGAAAACGAAAAGGATTCCCAAACTCAATGTCTTGTTCATGGTTTCTCCTCCCTTCAATATAAGGAAAAAAGCACCCGCGGGCAATTCAAAATTTGTTTTTGATGAAGCGGTCCCAGAGGTCGTTCCGGATGTAGAGGGTCAGCAGGACGTCCGGGCGGAGTCCGTAGAATTCCGCCTGATATGTGTCCTTGAGAAGCGGCCCGATCTTCGCCGCGATGTCCTGAGAGGCGATGACGACCGGCGCGTCCTCGAATCCGTCCGAGGCGGGTGCTTCCGCCCAATAGCCGACGCGCTCATATCTCCTCAGCGACCAGGGCAAAGGCCAGGTTTCATAGGGGCCGCAGATGACCTTGATCAATAGGCGTTCATGGTCGGGATGGAGCGCCGCGACCGCGTCGACGCGCCGGACGAGCCTCAGATAATCCGGGCTCGTCTGGGCATAGACATAAGGATTTCGCGGATCGGAATGATAGCGGAAGTTCGCCTGATAGCTTTGCCATCCCAAGTGAGCGAAGCCGAGGACGAGGAGCAGTCCGATCGGGATCTTGAGGTATCTTTGCCGAACCCGCTCGAAGACGAAAGCGGCTCCCGTCCCGGCCAGGAGGATGAAACCCGCGTAAAAGGGAAGCAGATTCCATGGTGTTTTGTAGCGGATCAGCGAGAACGCGGTCAGGGCGAGGATCGAGTAAAAGGACAGAAAAACCGCGAGACGGTCTCGTTTGAGCACGGCGGAGAGAATCCCGAGACAGGCGAGCGCCAGGACCAGCGCTTCGCTCCAAACGAGCCCGCCGGAACTCACCCGGGTCAGAAGGCCGAGATAATACCACCACGGGTGGGCGTGAAAGCCGGCCGCGCCGCCCTTGGCGAAGTAAATCTGGAAAGCGGCCACGGAATCCACGATCCCCTTCGGATTCGCAAGAAATGACGAAAAAAACAGAGCGGCCGTCATGACGGCCACGGTCAGGGCGAGGATGAGGTGGGCTGGGCGTGTCCTGGCCGGCGGGGCCTGCCCTCCGGACCTCTTTTTTTGAGCGAACCGGGTGAGGACGAGCGCTCCCGCGACCGCGGCGAAGATGATGATGGACGTCTCTTTCGTGGCATACATCAGCCCCGCGAAAATCCCCGAAACGGTCGCCCATCCCGGCACCGGCCGTTTCAGATATCTCCAAATCGAGCCGATGAATCCGATGCAGAAGAAAACGAATATCATTTCCTGGATATAAAACCGGCTGTAAAAGGCGAGGGCAGGGGACAGGGCGGCGCACAGCCCGGCCAAGAGAACGGCCGGCCGGCCCATGTCTTTCACGAAAACGAGCAGCAGGAGGATGATCCCGACGCCGAAGAGCACAGGCAAGAATCTCAAGGTCGTCTCGTCGAGCGAGGTCAAGGTGGGCTTGGCCGCCGCCCAGGCGATGGGGAGAGTCAGGTAGTAAAGAGCCGGCCCGTGGTGGTCGGCCGGGTCATATCGGTATTCGCCCTTCTCGAGCAGAAGACCAAACTTGACGGCCTGGTTGGCTTCGTCGTGATGCATGGGCCTAAGCCCCAGGCCCGGGCCGCGGAGCAACAACGCTCCGCAGAGGACGATCAAAAAAAACCCGCCGAAAGCGGTCTTGTTCATTTCTCCGGCGTGCCGTAGACCTCCACCTCGACATAGTGGTTCATGTCGTTTGACGTGTTGCCGTTGCTGTACAGCCGGAGGTAGCGGGCCTTGACGCCCTTGGGATCGACCAACTTGCCTTCGTTGGTCTCGATATATTCCTTGTCCTTGCCGATCCCGAGACCGGTGGTGTTGTCGTGGTCGTTGTTGAAGACGGTCGTGACGCCGATCACGAAATCCTTGTCGTTGGCGACCTGGACGACGACGTCGCGGTAGACGCGGGCCTGGCTGTGGTAATGCCAGATCAGGACGGCGTTCAGGACCGTTTCCGCCCCGAGGTCGATCTGGACCCACTGCTTGCCGGGCCCGAGCTCGACGAAATAGCCGTCCTCGCCTGACTTTTCGCCGTCCGTGACGAAGTTCAGCTCGCCGATGACCGGCTGCATGTCGCTCGACAGGACCGGCTTTTTGAGAGAGACGAATTTCGTCCCCTTGGGAACGAAGAACGGCCCCCGGGGCTTGCCCGTGATGACCTCGAGGTTCGCCGTCCTGATGTTTCTGGGCGTGCCGATGAACATAGGCTTGGGAAGCTGGAGCTTCAGCTCCTCCTTGCTGGCGTCCTGGGCTTGGGACAGGGCAAGGGTGTTCAATCCGATGATGATGGCGAAGAATGAGGCGATCGCGCAAATGATGGCTTTTCTGGTCATCCGTCACTCCTTCCGTTGAACGGCCGATGATGGTCTGTGTCGACCCTCTTAATATATTCAAAAGGGAAATCGGGGTCAAACGGACGTACGCGGACGCAGGCTCAGACCTATATGGATACGGTGCGAACAAAACCGCGATTTTTTTGATTCCTCTTTTTTCAGGAAAGAAGTTTGTTGGATTAACGGTGTTTTCAGTCCCGCAGGCCTCTTTCTGACATCCTCAACTTCCGTGAGGCCTGATCAGCGTCTTTCCGGAGAAGCTTTCTCAAGCTGAATCGTAGTCTCCAGAGTCTTATTTATCTCAAGATATTTATCGATAATAAAATGATTGAGGGCAATGTTGCGTGATGACTTTAAGATCACTTTACATGTGGGATTTCTCTCTGAGTCGAGGAGAAATCCGATTATTCGATCTGGGAGCATGAAACTGATATTCAACCAAAATCCTTCATCATTTGGCCCCTTAGTTGAACCTGAACTATACACTATTCCAGGAAAACTAACTGTATCGAAATCATCACCGCTCAAAATGATGCCAAAAACATCTTCTCTCCATTCATTGGGAACTGTTCCCGCCAATGCTACTTGTATAGCTGTTGGAAATTGCGGTAGAGAGAAATGAATCTTTAACGATGCGGAATAGAAATTATCCTTATAAAGCTCGGCAAGTCGACTTTTTTCTTCCCCTGTGGGCTTCAACTGCAACTCTTGCTTTATAATTGTCGCGAGTCTTGCCTCCGTTTTCTTAATGACACAAGGTTCTACTTTGATGCTTGATTCAAATGGTTCAGCGAACCGCCTGTTCCTAACTAATGTTGGATAGGAATCAGGGAATTCCTCTAGGGCTGTGAAGACAAAGTCTGGAATTTGTATATATAAAGTATCGCTGAGAAAGCCGGAAATTCCTTCTCCGGCAACAGCATCCTCCAGAGACTTATATCGAGCATCCGTCCATGCGTCCCCCAAACCAGAGGTTGCCCGTATAAGCCGGGCTTCCATTACACCTCCAAAAACATACTTCCCTGGTTTATCTAGAACATGATTCCATTCATCAAATTCAACTCTTGATTTTGCTCCTGAAAAGCGTATGGCTGCTATTCCAGGTGACCAATCAATTGGAGAGCCATTCAATCTTATTCGTGGTCTCATCACTATCCCAATCTCTCCCTCTAAAGCCTTTATAATGGAATTGGCTCTTAAGCCAAGTCGGATATTTCCGATGGCTTGGATAGTCCTCCCGAAGATTTCTGCATTTGTCATTGCCTGGGCGAACTCATAAGAATCTTGATGGGTGGCTTTCCCTTCCAGGATTCGGTAAGCCACTTGACTGATTAACCGCTGAGAATGTTCGCGTTTTTCCAGCGTGAAAGAATTCGATTCACCGATTGTCGCTAAGGCTGCGGACTCCTCATGTCGTTCGGAAACAAGGCTAACTTTTTTTGCGACAGCTTGCATTTTAAATAATGCTCCGGCAAGCCCAATCATAATGATCACGGCCAAAAAACCTGCTGCCGCAATTTTATGCCGCAAAATAAATTTCTTGAACCGGTAAGCTCCACTCGGAGGACGTGCTAAAATAGGCTCTCTTTTCATAAACCTGACAATATCTTTTCCAAACTCGGCCGCGGATTCGTACCTTCTTTTCCGGTCTTTTTCTATCGCTTTCATCACAATCCAGTCCAAATCGCCCTTTAAGAATTTTTGTATTCCGACTTTAGTTGTTCTCCGCTTTGCAGCCACTTCTGTTGATGTCTCTCCAAGAGAATTGAACCGGGTGCTGGGCTTGGGTGGATTGTCTTCACGAACGATTCTCAGCATCTCGACCAAGCCCGCTCGTTCAAAATCTTTATCCTCAAATGGCGGCACGCCAACCAATAGTTCATAGAGCATAATGCCGAGAGAATAAATATCGGATCTCGTGTCTATGTCATATCCGGTCAGTTCCGCTTGCTCTGGACTCATGTAAACAGGAGTTCCCACGGCCTGGCCATGAATTGTATGCAATGTTTTTTCTGTTAATCCCCGGCCTGTTATGGCTTTAGCAATTCCAAAATCTATTATCTTTGGAATGTGCCGATTGTCTTGAAAAGTAACGAGAATATTGGAAGGTTTAATGTCTCGATGCACAATTCCTTTAAAATGGGCGTGTTGAACGGCTTCACAGGCCTTAACAAAAAGCTCTAATCGTTCCTCAGAAGCAAGGTTGTGTTTATCGCAGTATTCAGTGATCGGCAAGCCCGGCACGTATTCCATCGCGAAAAATGGATGCCTCTGTTCCGTGAGGCCGGATTCGTAAACTTGAGCAATATTGGGATGGTTCATAAGAGCCAAAGCCTGTTGTTCAGATTCAAATCTTGCCAGGATTTCCTTGCTATCCATTCCAGGTTTTATAACCTTTAAAGCAACTTTGCGTTTGATGGGTTTTTCTTGCTGGGCTAAATAGACTTCACCCATGCCTCCTTGGCCGATGATATCTATTATTTTGAAATGACCGATAGATTTTGGAAATTCCTTTGTTTCTGAATCCGGCATGGTTTTTGTATGGTCGATATTGGGCTTGTGATTTATTTCTGTCATTGTTATTTCATTAAGCCGTTCACTTGTTTAAGAGAGGTAGATATTTGAGAGAAATTCTAATATTGTACAGGAGATACTAGTCGTCACGCCTTCCCTCGTTGCGAGGCTAGAATATAAATTCAAAGGGGAGGTGTCAAGCGCGACAGACCTCGTGCACGCTTGACCGTCGAACAGTTTCCAAGACGAGAGGACACGCTACTCTGTCCCCGTCTTTTCAAACCGCCTTGAACCGCTAATTTCAGTGTCTCCAACGGGAACAAGAAAACATGTTTGCCGAAACTATTTGATGGCCAGGCCGGGCGCGCGCTCTGGACATCATTTCGGTTTATTCCGATGAGAGACAACGCAATCGTGATCTCTCCCTTTTTTATAAAGGGGGGTGTGGGGGGATTAAGGGTTATGATATCTGTAGCCAAAATTCAAAAACGAGTTCAACGATCCGATTAGGATTCTCATCCGTCTCCCTGTATAATTTCGGTGACAGATAACGCAATCCCTAAATTCCTTGAGCGGAATTTAGGGGTTATGATATCTGTCACCAAAATTAACGCCCCTCGAAGGAGGTCCTATGCGTCGTCTTCGACTCATCCCCTTGATCGTCATCGCGGTCGTGGTCGCGTCGTCTTCGCTCTGGGCCCAAGACATCGGGCCGAACGAAATCCTGAAGTCATTCTCGTTCCGGGCCGTCGGGCCGGCGCGCCAGAACGGCCGCGTCCTCCATGTCGCCGTGAACGAACGGAATCCGACCACGTTCTATCTCGCCCCGTCGACGGGCGGCATCTGGAAGACGTCGAACAACGGCACGACCTTCGAGACCATCCTGCCCGCCCAGAGCATGATCTCGATCGGCCATATCGCCCTGGCGCCGTCCAATCCGGACGTCATTTGGGTCGGCTCGGGCGACGCCGCCTCCGGCCGCATCCCGCTCCGGGGCTTCGGCGTCTGGAAATCCGCCGATGCCGGCAAGACCTGGACGCACATGGGCTTGACCGAAACGCGCCACATCGGCCGTGTCGCCGTCCATCCGAAAGATCCGAATACGGTCTATGTCGCGGCCGTGGGCTACCATTTCTCGTTCAATCCCGAGCGGGGCCTCTACAAGACGACGGACGGCGGAAGAACTTGGTCGAAATCGTTGTTCATCAGCGATAAGGTCGGGGTCGTGGATGTCGTCATCAACCCGAAGAATCCAGACATCGTTTATGCCGCGGCCTACGACAAACAGCGCATCCCCTGGAATTTCGACGAGGGCGGCCCGGAAACGGCGATCTACCGATCCAAGGACGCAGGCAGGACCTGGAAACGTCTCGCCGGCGGCCTCCCCGCCGGAAAACTCGCCCGGGTGGGATTGGCGATCTACCCAAAGAATCCGCTCACGATCTATGCCATCATCGACAACCAGAACAAGCGTCCCGTGACCGCCGACGAGGCCAAGCAGTCTTCGCCCGCCCGCCCGGAAGCCAAGGAGCGACCGATCGGGGGCGAAGTCTATCGCTCAGCCGACGGAGGGGACACCTGGACCAAGATGAATTCCGCCAAGGACAGCGTCGGCGGCGGGAAATGGTATGGGTGGATCTACGTCGATCCGAACAACGATAAAACGATCTATGTCCCGAGCACCAGCTTCAACCGCTCTCTCGACGGCGGCAAGACCTGGGGGAAGAGCGGGCCGGAGAACATCGCCTCATCCTTCCACGTCGATTACCACGCTTTCTGGATCGATCCGGCCAACTCGAACCACCTCATCCTCGGAAGCGACGGCGGGCTGGCCGTTTCCTGGGATTTCGGCAAGACCTGGGACGTCTTCGACCACCTCCCCCTCGCTCAATATTACGCCGCCGGCGTGGACATGGAAGAACCTTATAATATCTACGGCGGCCTCCAGGACAACGGCTCGGTCAAGATCCCGTCCAACGGACCGTCGGGCCGGATCACCCGCGACGACTGGACATCCGTCGGCGGCGGGGACGGAATGGTCAACCTCGTCGACCCCGAGGACAGCCGCTGGCTTTACAACGAATCCCAGAACGGGGCCATCATGCGCGCGGATCAGAAGACGGGCTTGTCGAGAAGCATCCGCCCGCCGGCCCGGCCTCGGGACAAGCAGCCCTATCGGTTCAACTGGACCGCCCCCATCTCGATCTCGCCCCACAACAGCCGGATCCTCTATTTTGGAGCGCAGGTCGTCCTCCGCTCCCTCAACCGGGGCGACGCTTGGCAGGAGATCAGTCCCGACCTGACGACCAACGATCCCGAGAAGCTCAAGGGCAACATCGAGTTTTGCACACTCACTTCGATCGCCGAATCGCCGCTCACGGCCGGCGTCATTTGGGCCGGCTCGGACGACGGCAAGGTCCAGGTCACGCGAAACGGCGGCGGCGCCTGGACGGACGTGACGGCCAACATCGCCGCCGCGGGCGGGCCGGCGGATTATTTCGTCACCCGCGTCTTCCCCTCGAGCTTCAAGGAAGGAACAGCCTATATCTCCAAGGCGGGATGGCACCGTGATGTTTACGCGCCTTGCGTCTTCAAGACCGAGAATTTCGGCGAGACCTGGACGCCGGTCGCCGGAGATCTTCCAGAAGGAACGGTCTATGTCGTCTTGGAGGACCGCCGGAATCCGAACCTCCTCTTCGCCGGGACCGAGCTGGGAGTTTATGCCACGTTGAACGGCGGCAAGGCTTGGGCCCCCGTCGGGACGAACCTCCCCTCCTACGCCCTCGTCCACGACCTGCTCATCCATCCCCGGGAGAACGATCTCATCGCCGCGACGCACGGCCGAGGACTGTTCATCACTGATATCACCCCGCTCCAAGAGATGAAGGACAAGTTCTGGGAGGAAGAGATCACGCTCTTCGACATCGAGCCCAAGATCCAGTGGATCTGGCGCCGGTCGATGATCGGCTCGACCCAGGGCGATCGGATCTATGAGGTCCCCAACGAGCCCGTCGGGCTGACGATCAATTATTTTCTGAAAAAAGCGGCGGGGAAGGTGAAAGTCCGGATCACGGACCCGTACGGCGAGGAGATAGCCGCGCTCGAGGGCAAAACGGAAGCGGGCCTGCACAAGGTCTTCTGGGATATGCGCCGAGCCTCACCTGCGCCGGGACAGGGAACGCAAGCTCCCGCCGCGCCGGCCCCGCCCAGGTTCGGGGGCCGGATGGTCGCCCCCGGCGAGTACGTCGTCATTCTCGAAGCCGACGGCCGGAAGCTGACCAAAAAGGCCAAAATCCGGCCCATGCCCGGCCTCGATCGATAGAAGGAATGAAAAGAGATCGGTTGTCCGCGCCGCGGCGGGATGATAGGATGCAGCCGAGGGAAGGAGAGGGCCATGTTGAAAATCCTTAGACGGGCAGGGATGATCCTCGTCGGACTGGCCGTCGGCTTGGCCGGCGCGGCCGGGCCGGCCGTCCTGCCCGGAGCGTCCGAAGTCTGCGTCATGACGACCGGCCTGGGGACGATGGTCTTCGAATTCTTTGAGGCCGACGCGCCCAAGACCGTCGGCCAGTTCAAGGCCCTCGTCCGAAAGGGTTTCTACGACGGCAAGGATTTCTACCGGGTCGTCCGGGGCCACGTCATCCAGGCCGGCGGCGGGGACGCGCCCAAACTGCCCCCTGAGTTCAATGCCCGCCCCCATCTCTTCGGTACGCTCGGCTTGGGCCGGACGGGCGATGATTGGAGCGGCGATTCGGAGATCTATGTCTGCGTCGCGGCCCGGCCCCACCTCGACGGCAAATACACTGTTTTCGGCCGGCTGATCGAGGGATCCGACGTCCTCGAGCGGATCGCCGCCGTCCCGGTCGAGGAGAAGTGGGAGGGTCCGGACAAAAAAATGGCCATGCATAAACCGACCAAGCCCGTCGTCATCCGGAGCGCCCGGATCGAGACGCGGGAAAATGGAACCCGGCCCGCGGCCGGGAAATGACCGGAGGAATGAGATGGGCGCGGCCGGGATCATCATCATCCGCGGGGGCACGGTCGTATCGGATACCCGTACCTTCCGGGCGGATGTCCTTGTCCGCGGCGAGAGGATTGAAACCGTGGGGAAGATTCCCCAGATCCCCTCGGCGACGGTGATCGATGCCTCCGGCCTCCTCGTCCTGCCCGGCGCCGTCGATCCCCACGTCCACTTCAACGACGCCTTTATGGGCACGGTCAGCGTCCACGATTTTGAGTCGGGGACGAGAGCGGCCGCCTTCGGCGGCGTCACCAGCGTCATCGACTTCTCCAATCAGGAGCCGGGCCTCCCGCTGGCAGGGACGCTCGACTCCAAGTTCCGCGAGGCGGAAGGCAAAGCCTTCGTCGATTGGGGCGTCCATTCCGTTATTACAAGCACCCGGCCCGAGGTCCTGGCCGAGATCCCTGGTCTCGTCGAGCGGGGCGCGCCGACGTTCAAGTGCTACATGACCTACCGCCAGGAAGGCTTGATGGTGGATGATGGCGACATCCGCCGCGTCCTGGCCGCGCTCCGCAAAAGCGGAGGCCGGCTTCTCGTCCATGCCGAGGACAACGACATCGTCGAGGACGGGGTGACGATCCATGTCCAGGCCGGGAGGACGGCGGCGATCGACCACGCCCGGAGCCGGCCGCCCGAGGCTGAGAACCGGGCCATCCGCCGGCTCATCCGGCTGGCCAAAGAGACGGGCGGCCGCCTCTTCGTCGTCCACCTGGCCAGCGCCGCCGGCCTGGACGCGGCGGCCGAAGCCCGGGCCCATGGCGTCGATATCCTGGCCGAAACATGTACCCATTATCTCATCTTCAGCGAGGCCATGCTCGAGGGGGAGGATGGGATCAAGTGGATCTGCTCGCCGCCTCTGCGGGACGAAGCGACGCGCGAGACGCTCTGGCGCGGCGCGGCCGACGGCCGGATCGCCTTAGTCTCCTCGGACGACGCGGCCTATTCCTGGGAGGCCAAGCTCATGGGCAGGGACCGTTTCGACCTCTGTCCCAACGGCATTCCCGGGATCGAAGTCCGGCTGGCCCTCCTCCATTCCGAGGGCGTGGTCAAAGGACGGATCAGCCTGCCCCGGCTCGTCGAACTCACGGCCGCCGCGCCCGCCCGCGTGTTCGGTTTAGCCCCGGCCAAGGGCGCCGTCGCTCCCGGCGCCGACGCGGATATCGTCCTCTTCGATCCGGCCGCCCGCTGGACGATGAGCCGGGAGACGCTTCACATGGCCGCCGACTGGTCGGCCTACGAGGGGATCGAGGTCACGGGGCGCGTTGTCAAAGTGTTCTCCAGGGGGGAGCTGATCGTCGACGGCGGGGAATTCCTGGCCCGGCCCGGCCGGGGCCGCTTCCTTAAGCGCAAGCCGTAGCCGAAGTGCCGACAGTGAGCGCAAGGGAAATGACGTTTTCTTTCAAGAGTGACCCCGGAACAGGTTCGCTTGCCGGCGCAGCTTTCAAGAATGAGAGTTCCCTTCTCGGCAGTGGGGTCGGCCCCAAGGCTCCCATAGCGGAGGGGGGCTATCGGTGCCGGATCGTCCCCCGGCCCCCTGGGGAACCAGTCCCGTCGGTTCCCCCCGTCCGCAAGCCGACGGGGCCCCCCTCCGCTATGGGGGCCTTAGGGACGATCCCGCCGCCGACAGAGGGTCAAGCGGATCGAATGCCTAATTGGCAGATTGAGGTGTATACATGAAAATCCTGATCATCAATCCAAACAGCAACCCGAAGATGACCAAGGCGATCGCACGAACCGCACGCGATTTCTCTGCCGGCGCTTTCGACGTCGAGTGTTTGTCCTCACCGACGGGTCCGAGATTCATCGAGACCTATGAGGACGAGATGAGGAGCGCCCCGGGGATGGCCGCTCTCGTCCGGGAGAACGAGCGGTCGGTTGACGGTTACATTGTCGCTTGCCACTGCGACCCCAACCTTGACCTGCTCAAGGAGATCACGGCCAAGCCCGTCGTCGGCATCGGCGAGGCCTCGATGAAGATGGCCACGTTGCTGGGGCATAAATTCTCGGTCCTCTCTTCGACCCGCCATTCTGTTCCGAACAAGGAGGCTCTCGTCCGAAAGTATCACTTGGAGGGCTTGCTCGCCTCTATACGGGTGGTGGAGAGAGGGGATTATCTCCGGGCCTCCCGCCTTGCGATGGATGAAGACGGGGCCGAAGTCGTCGTCCTCGGCTGCGCCGGAATGACCGGCTTGGACAAGAAGCTCACGGGGAAGCTTGGGATCCCCGTCCTGGACGGTGTCGTCTGCGGGCTGATCATCGCCTCCGGCCTGGCCCGTTATGGGGTGGGAACGAGCAAGGCCCGCCGCTACAATCCAAAATAGCAGGCCGGAGGATTTTCATCCGTCCCTCTCCTATTCTTGGGCTAGGCGGACCGAGCCGGCGAAGATCTCCAGGCCCTTGGCGGCCAGGTCGCGCGTCAAGACCAGAGGCGGCAGGAAACGCGCCACGTTGTCGTAGTGGCCGCCGATCTCAATGAGGAGGCCGCGTTTGTGACAGAGCGAACGGACCTTCTTGGCCAGGTCGGGAGCGGGCTCCTTATCCGCCTTATCCTTGACGAACTCGATCCCCAGCATCAGGCCGATCCCCCTGGCCTCGCCGACGATGGGGGAGTCCGCCTCGATCGTTTTCAGTTGATCGAGCATCCAACCGCCGAGTTCGTCCGCGTGCCCGGCCAGGTTCGTCCGGAGCATGAACTCAACCGCCGCCGCTCCGGCGGCGAAGGCGGCGACGTTACCGCGGAACGTGCCGATGTGCTTGCCCGGCGGGCAGGTGTCGAGCTCCTCGCGGTAGGCGATGGCCGAGATGGGAAAACCGGCTCCGCCGAGGGCCTTGCTCAAGGTGATGATATCGGGCACGGTTCGCGTGCGTTCGAAGGCGAACATGGTCCCTGTCCGGCAGAATCCGGCCTGGATCTCATCGATAATGAGCAGAACTCCGTGGCGGCGGCAGGATTCGGCCAGCCGGGGCAGGAACTCGGCGGGGGGGACGATCGTTCCTCCCTCGCCCTGCACCGCCTCGACGATGAGGGCGGCCGGCCGGCCCACGCCCGAATGAGGGTCTTCGAGAACGTGTTCGACGTAGGCGGCGCACTCGAGGTCGCAGGCCCCGGCCGTCCGGTTGAAGGCGCAGCGGTAGCAGTAGGCGTAGGGGACGAAGTGGATCTCGCCCAACAGGGGCAGAAACTCCTGGCGGAAGCCGCGGCCGCTGGTCAGGGACAAAGCCCCGGCGGTCATGCCGTGGTAGGAGCCCTCGAAGGCGATCATCCCCGGCCGCTTGGTGTTGAACCTGGCCAGCTTCATGGCCGACTCGACCGCGTCCGAGCCCGTCGGCCCGCCGAACAGCAGCCGCGACAATTCGGCAGGAAGGATGGTCCTCAGCTTCTCGACCAGAGCCCGCCGGGGCGGGCTGGGGATGTCGAGGGTGTGGGTGAGGTCGTCGATCTGGGCTTTGGCCGCGGCGATCACGTCCGGATGAGCGTGGCCGACGTTCATGACCCCGGCCCCGGCGAAGAAGTCGATGTACACGTTCCCGTCCACGTCCTCGACCGTCGCCCCCCGGCCGCGGCGGAGGGCCATGGGCAGGCCGCGGGGGTAGGAGACGGCGCCTCCTTCGTGGGCCCGCTGGAAGCTGAGGAACTTCTCCGATTCCGGACCCGGAGGCGCGACTTTGATCAGGGGCGCATTGGGAAACGACAGCGAACGGAAATCCATGGAACCCTCCTCGTCGGGGACGATCCTGTTCGGACGATCGTTTTATATCTCAGCCCGGGAGAAGCGTCAAGATAGAGCGGACCATCCGAAATTGCCGATAGAGCCTGTCATCGCGAGGAGCAGAGCGACGTGGCGATCTCCAAGAAAGATTCTTATCTTGGAGATCGCCACGGCACCTGCGGTGCCTCGCAACGACAAGAAAATTAACTACTTCCCATTTCTAGCGGCAATTTCGGGGGACCACGGCCGTCATTTTCATAAAGAAAGCGGTCGTCTTGACCTTGAAAGCGGTCCATCGCCGATGATAAAATCCTTTTCACTTAGAATCATCCCACCGAGAGGAGGCAGGCATGGACTTCAATAACTTCGCGATCGATAGGACGGGGAACCGCTCCCCAAAAATAAAAGCGAAATTAAGAAACCGGCTCTTTCCGAGTCTGATCTTGAGCCTGTTTCTTGGCGCGGTGCTTTTGGCCGCCCTCCCTTCGGCGAACGAAGTCGGCAAGGAAGGGTGCACCGTCATCGGCGTCGGCCGCCTGGCCTCCGCCGACGGCTCGGTCATGACCTCCCATACCGACTGCTGCAGCGAGTGCCGCATCCAGGTCATCCCCGGGCGGACCTATCCAAAGGGAAGCCTGGCCCCCGTCCACTGGGGCATTGTCTATTTCGGAGGCGAGGATGACCGGAAGGCCCTGCCTCTCGGCGACTTCGGAAAGGTCATCGGCCGGATCCCCCAGGTGGAAAAGACATTCACCTATTTCCACACGGGTTATTCGCAAATGAACGAACGGCAGCTGGCGATCGGTGAAAGCACCTGCTCGCAGCGGGCCGAGCTCGACGTCGCCTTCGTCGAGGGCGTCACCCGCCAGATCATGACCATCGAACAGGCCCAGGTCTTCGCCCTGGAGAGATGCGCCACGGCGCGCGAGGCCGTGCGCTTGATCGCGGATCTCGTCGAGAAATACGGCTTCCTGCCCTCATGCGGGGGATCCGAGGCCTTATGCATCGCCGACCCGCGGGAACTCTGGGTCATGGAAATCTGCAGCGTCGGCCCGGACTGGACGCCGGAAAGTGGAAAGCCCGGCGCGATTTGGGCGGCCCGCCGCGTGCCGGACGACCACGTCGTCGTCATCGCCAATTATTTCCGGATGCGCGAGATCGACCTCAAGGACCCGGATGTCATGGCCTCGCCGAACTACATGCGGGAGGCGGTCGACCGGGGCTGGTACGATCCGAAAAGCGGCCGGCCCTTCATCTGGCAGGAAGCCTACGCGCCGCCGATCCGGGAGGGAAATCTCGGCCGGATGTGGCTCATTCTCAGCACGGTCGCGCCGTCGTTTAAGGCCTGGCCGAGGCGGGGGCTGAACGATGCGGCGGGCCCGGGGACGCTTTACGCCCAGCCCATCGAAGGAGCCGCTTTCTATCCCTTCTCGGTCAAACCGGAGAAAAAGGTTTCCGTCCGCGACGTCATCGCCTTCCAGCGCTCGACTTTCGAGAACACGATCTACGACATGACCTGGGACCCGGCCTGGATGGTTTCGGGCGGCGGCGGCAAACTGGAGAAAAGCCCGATGGCGACGCCCTTCCTCGCGCCGGAGATGGAAAAGGTGCTCCGCATCCGGCATCACCGGACGATCGCCACCCAGGGGTATGGGATGGTCGCCCAGCTCAGGTCGTGGCTCCCGGACGCGGTGGGCGGGATCTACTGGTTCTACGTGGACAACCCCTTTGTCAGCGCCTACGTTCCGGTCTACGCGGGCGTCACGGACGTTTCGCCGCTCTACAAAACCTACGACTACGGTGAATTCAGCGAGGATTCGGCCCGCTGGGCGGTGGACTTCGTCGAGAAATTGATGCTCTTGCGGTGGCAGCCCGCGGTCAAGGACCTGAGGGAGGCGCGTGAGCCTCTGGAGAACGGCTTCTTCGCCGAGCAGGCCGCGGTGGACGCCAAAGCCCAGGAGCTGCTGAAAAAGGACGCCGGCCAGGCCGTGAAATACCTGACCGAGCTGACGATCTCGCGCATGGAGAAGGTCGTCAAACTTTTCCGGGAACTGCGGAAAAAGCTCCTGACGAAATACTCGGGCGATATCGTTTGATGTAAAAGGACGATCAGTCGCGCGCGATCCGGATCGAGACGGGGCCCAGAAGGCCGGACGGAAGCAGGGGCGAATCCCTGGTGAAATGCTTCCACGTCGTGAACGTCAACCGCGAGGACGACGGACGGGGCTCCTTTTTAATGAGCCACTCCGGCCAGCGGACGAGATTCCCGCCTTTGCCGTATTCGGCGTCCTCCGGCTCCTGTTCGTCGCCGATCAGACGGTTCGGCCAGAGGTTTGCCACATGGATCTCCAGGAGGTTGTCGTTCGGCCGCAGGGCGGCCGTGACATCCACGCTCCACGGATCGCACCAGACGATACCCAGATCGCGGCCGTTCAGCCGGACGCGGGCGATATTTTTCACGGACCCCAGGTCGAGCCGGAGCCGGGCGCCCTTCGACGGCGTTTTGCTTAGGGCCGCCGCGGATCCCGGAAGATCAAATGTTTTCCGGTAGACCGCCGTGCCGGAATAATACTTGATTCCGGGTTCCGGGCGGCGGCTCCAATCGTCGAGGTTGTCCAGAGTGATCTTTTGGGGACCGCCCCATTTCGGATCGAACGAAACATCCCAGGGTCCGCTCAGCACGGATGCTTCGGCCAAGGCGGAAAAGTTCGGGTGCGCCGGGGACGCCGCCGTCCCGGCCGGCTTGCGGAATATAATAAAGAAAGATTGATGCGGCTCGAAGCGCAAGGGCACGGAGGTGAGCCCTTCCTTTGTCGTGAACTGAGACAGGAAGCGGATCTCGCCCGTGATAGCGTCCCATAGCTCCGGCCGCTTGCCGCGCACGCGGAACACGGTGTTCGCCTCCAAAGCTCGAGGCTCAGGATTGGCCACGAAGTAGATATCGGTCTCGCCGTCCCGTCGATGCGTGTAGCGCAGGGGAACATCGGAAGCGAAGTCGAGGGGGACGGACATTCGCTCTAACACGTCGGCGACGACGGCGAAATCGCCGTACTGCTCGGGTTCGGACAGCGGCGGCGCGCCCACGTCCCAAGTCGTTTTATCCGAGGGCGTCGAACCGGGCAATGCGGCGGGGGTCGAATCCGCCCCCGTTTTGGTCCCTCGCACCCAGACGACCCGGCCTTTGCCGTAAGCGTGTTCCGTGACGCGTTCGCCGTCGCAATTGCCCCATAGCGTGTCGCCCAGCGACTTGACTTCGGCGTCGCACTCTGGAAATCCCGATAGCGCGGGTGATTTGCCCGGCCGCGGGCCGATGACGGTCGCCCCGGCCGCGGCGAGGTCTCGGACTTTGCGGAGGAGGGCCGGGGTCATCGTCTCCCGCTCGGGGAGGACGAGGACGCGGTAGCTCATTCCGTCCGGGAAAACGATCTTTCCGTCTTTTACCGCCGCGGCCTCGCGCAGAGTCTCCGGCGCGCACCCGTCGAAGCTATAACCGAGACGGTCGGGCGGACTGCCTCGCAGGGCGGACCCGGGTGCCCGGAAAACGTGCGGCGATCCCTCGGTGGCCAAATAACAGACATCGGCGACGGGAAGCCCCTGCCGCAGGAGAAATTGGGCGCGTGTCAGATAAAGATGGAAGGCGGGTACCATGTCCCACCAGGTTTGGGTGCGTTCCCAGTGAACGCCGTACGGTCCCATGGTCATCCCGGGCCGCTCGTTGAGCCCCGCTTGGTTCTGGTAGCGGTGGAAAACGATCCGGTTGATGCCGGCGGCCAAAGCCCAGTCTCCGAGCGCTTTTATCGAAGCCGGGTAGGCCCGCCACGCTTCCGCAGCGTCCGAAGTGAAGGCCTCGGCCGCGACGATGCGTTTCCCGCCGGTGTGGGCGAGGCCGGCCGCCTCGATGACACTGTGCGCGGTATGGTAACCGTAGAGCCAGAACTCGCCCATGGGGATGTCGGCCACTGTTCCGAGGGTCATGTCCGAGCAGGGCGTCATATCGTAAGGTTCGATGGACAGCCTGAAGCCGTCGCGCCGTCCAAGTTCCTTGAGATGCAAAGCGTGGTTCTCCACGAGCAGTTCCTGGGCGGTCTGGCGGAGATCCCAGAGAAATCGCTCGGAGATCTCCAGGCTCTCCACGACGCGCCCGGTGATCGCAGGCAAGTAGGGGAGGGGATCGTACCCGCGGCGCCGCCGGAACTCCTCACGGAAGGCGCCCGTCCAGTTCTGCGCGCTCATCTCCCAGCTGTCGATATGGATCATCGTCCAACCCGCGATGCCGTCCCTCCGGCGAGGACCTATCTCACGCAGAAGAGAGCCGACGAAGGCGTCGTAGTGGGCATCAAGGGCGGCCTTGTCCAACTTATCGCATTCGAGGCCCAGGCCGGGGACCGGGGCCGGGCGCGTGTTCGCGCCGGTCGAGGTCCGGCCGAAACGAAGGATCGTCCAGCGGCCGGCGGGGACGTCCCAATTCAAACGACCGTCGGCTGTAAGCCGGCTTGTCAGATCGACGATGCGCGATGGGTCGATCGCCTCGCCGGCCGGGAGCGCGGGGAAATCGGCCGGCGAGGGAAGGAAGGGTTTGACGCCCTTTTGAGAAGAATAGGGCGCCCGGACATAGAGGGACTTTTCGTCGATATCGGCAATGGCGGGACCGCTTGCGGGCGTCGGGAAAGCCAGAACGGCCACGTCGCGGTAATAGTCGTTCTTCGCTTTTTCGAGCGCGGGGGGGAGGGCGCCTTCGCCGAAGAAGGCAAGTCGGCGCTGCGGCCGGGGGAGTTCCCCGTCGAACTGCCCGGGGCCGGACGCTTCAACCGCGGCCGCCACGATATGCTGCATCGATTCTTCGGGTTTGACCCACGGCCCGCCCGAACCCGTCCAGCCCGGGCCGGCGTTGAGCGTGATCTCGAGCCCCAGCCGTTCGGCCTCCCGGACGACATGGGCGAAAAGCCGGCGCCACTCGGGGCTCATGAATTCGACCGGGCCTCGCGGAACGCCGACGTTCACTTCACAGATGACGACCCCGCCGATACCGGCGGTCCGCATCGCCTCGAGATCGGCGGTGATCCCTTCGCGGGTCAGGTTGCCGTCCATCCACATCCAATAGACCCAGGGGCGGGCCGATTCGGGCGGCGCGGCGAAGCCGGCGGCGAGGCGGTCGGCGGTTTCGGGACCCGATAGGCCGAGTCCGCAGGCGATCCCGAGGATGAGCAAGCAGCCGAGAATTGAAATCGGGGTCGAAAGTTGATGAGCCATAGGCACCCTCCTGATCAATCCGTTCACTTAATTTCGGTGACAGAAAACTCAATCCCTGAATTCGGCCCCCCCTTTTCTAAAGGGGGGTGTGGGGGGATTATTTCGGGGTTATGATATCTGTCACCAAAACTACCAAAACTTAAATCGCGGCGGGCGGAGTTTCGCCGAACATGCGGCAGTTGCCGTAATCCTTGACGACCAGGGCCCAGACGTCGGAATGGCGCCGGCAGTAGTCCTCGACCTCCGCCGTATCTATGACCATGAACGCGGTCGACAGGGCATCGGCCGTGGCGGCGGCGGGATGCAAGGCCCAAGCGGCGACATGTCCCTTGGCCGGGCTTCCGGTCCTCGGGTCGATGATGTGCTGGCCTTTCACTTCCGTTCCGGAGCCGCTCAAAGCCCGGCCCGTGAGCAGAATCTCTCGCGGCGCTTCCTGGCAGGGCCAGCCGCCGCCGACGCCGACGGGCCAGCCCTGCCTCTCTGGGGCGCTCCCGACGGCGACGACGGTGCTCGTGCCGCCGTGGATGAGGGCGTTGTCGATGCTCCAGTCGGCGAGAACGGCCAGCGCTTTATCGAGCGCGTATCCTTTGCCGATGGCGCCGAGGTCGATGTCCATGGGCCTCCTTGGGCCGCCGGCTCGTTCCCCGAGCCGGACTTCGAATCCCTGCGCCGTCGTCGCCAATTCGAAACGCGACGGCAGCCCTTTTTCACCGAGTTCGGGGGCTCCGTATTTCATCGCCGACCGGACGTTGATATCGAACGCGCCGTTCGTCTCCGCGCGGACCCGCTCGGCGACGGACAGGCATTCGAAGGTCTCGACTCCGATCAGGAGCGATTCGCCCGGCCGGAGACGGCCGATCCGGCTGATCTCGCTTGTCGGATCGAAGCGGCTGAACAGGCGTTCGAGCCTATCGATCTCGTTGAACGCGGCCTGAGCCGCCTGCCCGGCGTAGGAGCCCTCATCTCCCGCGATCGTCACCTCGAAAAAGCTGCCCATCGCTTGATGGGAAAAGCGATGGACGGGCGATGGGATCATGGCCGGCGTTGGGGGACGAAGGTGATGTCGACGAAGACGATGGCCGTGAGAACGATGGCCAGCGCGCTGTAGCGGTGGACGACGATCATGGCCTGCTGTGTTTCATAAGTGAAGATCGGAAGCATGGAGCCGAGCGCCGTGGCCGCTTGGACGACGCCGAAAAGGGCGAACGCCCAGAAGAGGATCTTGCGGAGGAAGGTCTTGGAAAGATTCTTAAAGACGGGGCAGGAGAAGCCTTCAAAAACGGCTTCTTCTGCCTTATCCAAGCGGTAATCCCGGCCGCGCCAAAGGAGCGTCGCCGCCAGGCTCAGGGCAAACAGGCCGCCGACCATGACGTGTCCGAGCAGAGGAAAGCCGAACATCCCCCGCGGGATAAAGACGGCGAAGAACAGCCCGCTCGCGGCCAGATAGGCGAAACTCGAACCCAGCCCGATGAAGATCCATTTCAGCCAGCCGGGATAATGATCTCGGGTCCAATCGCCGAGAACGACCTTCGCGTTCTTGTAGGATTCCCCGGAGACGATCGTTTTCGCCTGGCTGCCCAGCCAAACGATATAGGTTTTCGCCCGAGAGGACGCCTGGATCTTGCCCTCCGCCGCGGTCGCCGTCTCGAAGCGCAGATATGTCTGCCGGAACAGAACGCCGAGGATGGAAACGGCGGCGATAACGATGAACAGCACCATGCCTGGCTATCTCCTCTTTTCGATGATCCCGGCGAACCGTCCCAGCGTTATGAGGAACATGATGAGCAGGAGCGAACCGGCGACGAAAGCGCAAATGAACAGGACGACCTTAAAGGCCGGCCGGACCGCGAACGACAGCCCGAACAGGCGATGATAGATCCCGCTCAACCCCATGAACGAGGAGGCCGAGCGGACCGCCGCGCTCTCCGTCCTGAGCGGTCCGGCCGCCTTGACCTCGGCGAAGAAGAACTTTGATCCGAAGCTGTGACAGTCCGTGCAGCCGTTGACGCCGAGCGACTGGCGGGCAGACCGGACCTGGTGGGCCAGAGGCCAGGCGACAGGCGCGGCGGCTTCGTCCTCCCGGGCTTCGAGGGTTCCCTTTGTGTTCAGCCGGAACATCTTCCCGCTCGAGATGAAGGCGTGGTCCGTCTCGCCCAGGACTTTAAGAACACGCGCGACCTGCTCTTCGGTCAAGGTTTGTTCCGAACCGGTCAGGGCGATGATCATCGCTCGTTCCGCCTCGGGGATGAAGGGCAGGACTTGTCCCTCCTTGAGCCAGGAGAATCGCGGCGCGGGTCCGGCCGGGTCCTTTTTTTCCGCCTTGTCGAGATAATTCTCGACGATCTGGTAGAGGAAGCCTTTAAAGGCCAGGACGGGCTTCCCCGGGGCGGCCTCGGAGGCGGTCAAGGCCTCGAGGATCTTCTGGATTTTGGCCTCGGGCTCGGCTGATGTTTCCGGATTGGCGGGGTCGAAATCGGCGAAGAGCGGCAGGAATTTGCCGTCCTTTTTAGCCGCCCAAAAATAGGCTCCGCTCGTTCCTTCGCCTTCGTAGGCGGTGGCGTCGAGCCCGCCGTCCACGTTCAATTCATAGGCTTTTCCGTTCATGATCAGCGCCGGCGGCCCATCGAGCTCGGCGACGTTGAACAGACCGGCCAGGATCCTCGTCACGTATCTTTCCGGGAAGAGGATATCGCCGGCCGCGGCCAGGACCTCTTCGGGTTTTAGAGGCGTGACCTCGTCCTCCTTGACCCTGGCCCAGAACGAGGGCCAGGTCAGCCGGTGTGGGGTCAGTTTGCCGCTCTTGTCTCTCAGATAGACCGGTTCCTGGACGGCGGGAAGCTCCGTCGTCCAGTCGGCCACGCCGAAGATGCCGAGCCGGTTGGCCCGGGCCGTGCGCACGCGCGCCGGTTCCTTGGCCGGCAGAGGCCCCGAATGGCAGACGGTGCAGGCGAGGCGCTCGATATGGACCGCGGGGATGCCTTTGTGCAGCGGATAGGGCGCGCCCAGCCGGCCGGGCCGGATTTTCTCGCCCTTGCTCGTTACATCCCCGAGATGGCAGGCCTTGCAGGTGAAATCCTCGGCCGGGAGCGCGGGATTGTCGGCGGCCTCGCCTTCATACCCGCGGACCATGACGTGGCTGACGTCGTGGCGGTGACAGCCGGCGCACTTGATCCCGGCGGCCGAGTGGACGTCCTCTTCGAATTCGAACTTCCTTAAGGATACCGGCGCGACCGCGTGACAGGCAAGGCAGCGGGCGTCCTCGGGCTTATAGGAGAGGTCGAAGAAGAGGCGGTGTTTGCTGTCGAAGAGGGTCTTGTCGTATTTGACCGACGGCGCCACGGCCCATTCGGAGTCGTCCGGGTTGGGGCCGTCGAAGACGTCCCAGGTCGGCTTGAGACGCGAGGCCATGCCGCCGACCTCGCCCAGGCCGGAGGCGGCGGTCGCGGCCCAGCGGAAATTCTCGCGCAGGACCTGCTTGGCCCATTCGCTGGAATCCTGGCGCCGGGCGGCGTTGTGGCAGCCCAGACAGTTGATCTCGATCTTGCCCGAAACGTTCCAGCGCGAGCCCGGCGTCATCTCCTTGTCGTCCGGCTCGGTGATTCCGCCGCCCGCCATGTGGCGGCCGAAGAGGAGGGTGAAATCCCATTCGGAAAGGCCGAGATCCTTCGGGTTCCAGAGGCCTTTCGACGGGCGGTAGGAGAGAGGCAGGAGCGTGCCCGTCCGCTCGTCCACCCAGATCCAGGGCTCGCCGGGCCGGCCGGCCGGTTGAGCCGTTCCCGAGCTGAAATGCAAACCCTGACGAATGACGCTGTAATCATGGCAGGGCGCGCAACTGTATCGCGCCGAGAAAGGCAGGGGATTCTTTTCGGTCGGGACGATGGCCTGGTTGAACTCGTCCTTGAGCGGGATCTGGTGGACGGGCGTGGTCTGGCTTCCGCTCCATTTTTGGGAGTTCGTCGTGGCCGCGAAAGCTGAACAGAGCGCAAAGCCAATTCCCAAAATTCCCAATATTTTTATTTTTTTGGCTCTCTTCCATTTTGTATGGGTTGAGAAAGGAGAAGATCCGGGAATGGCCGAAGCGACCATGGAGGGTTTACCTTGAAAATAGCCATATGCCGATATATCGCGTTCAAAAAAATGGCTGTTTTCATCCGTTGCGGGTGACCGGAGGTCATGACGATTAGCCTTTCCGAGCCGTCCTTCGAGGGTAGCCAGCCCGGAAGAAGCCGGCCGGCGAAGCATGTTTGACGTCCCGGCGAACCCCCGTAATTCAGAAGCCGGGACGGAGTTCTGAGCCGCCGAGAAGGATGGCGAGGAAACGGCGTTAAAAACCCGAATCGGGAGCAAGGCCGTTTCCGGATCTTCTCCCCCTTCTTTTCGATCCCGCACAAAATGGAAGAGCGCCTTTGTCCTCATGCCTTGAACATCTCCGGCCGGAATCGGATGAGTCCGCGCGAGCGGACGGCCTCGTTCACCTTGAGGACGGCGACCGCGCTTTCGTAGGCCAGGTCGGCCGGGCAGCTGAGGGGCGTTCCGAGGCGGACGGCGTTGAAGAAGTTCTCGAGGTGGGGCTGGTGGGCCGGCTTGGCCAGGTCGACCGGGATCGGCCAGCGGCCGGCTTCGGCCGTCACCCGGACGTCGACAAAGACGTTGCGTGTGTCGATCTTCTGGATGGGGGCCGCCTCGGACAGCAGGAAGCCGTCCTTGACGAGCGAATCCCACTCCGGGGCGTGGGCTTCGCGCATGGCCCAGTTCCCCCGCTGGGGAACTTCGGAGATCTGGAGCGATCCGTCGTCGCCCATGAAGACCTCGTAAAACCCTCCCTGCTTGGTCGTCGTCTGGACCTGGTAGAACGCGCGCGCCGTTCCCTCTTTGGTCTCGAACTCATAGATGGCCATGACGTTGTCGTACCATTCGCGATTCTTATAGTAATCGACCCCGCCGCTGGCCACGACCGAGCTCGGATTCACTCCGAAGACCCAGCTGAACAGATCGATCTGGTGCGAGCCCAGGTCGACTATCGGGCCCCCGCCGAATTTCTTGAACCAGCGCCAATTGCGGAACTCGGCCATGGAGTCGTAACCGTATCGCTGGAGCTTGTCCTGGGCGATGGGATAATTCTTGGGCCAGCCGAGCATGTCGGCCTTGGACCGGTTCCATTGGGCGTAGGCCAGGTTCACCTTCCCCAGGATCTTTTTCTCTCTCATGAGCCGGTCGATAGAGTGAATATAGCGCGGGTTGCTCCGCCGCTGGTGGCCGATCTGGAGGAGCTTGCCCGTGCGACGGGCCGTCTCGACCATGGTCCGCGCCTTCTCGAGCGAGTTGGACATTTCTTTTTCGCAATAGACCGGAAGCCCAACCTCCAGGCAGGCGTTGGCCTGCTCGGCGTGCATCCAGTCGGGCGTGGCGACGAGGACCGCGTGCAGCCCTTTTTCCTTGGCCAACATGTCCTGATAGTCCTCGTAGACGGTGGTCGCGTGGCCGTATTTGCGGAGATATCCGCTGGCGTATTGTTGGCTATAGGACCAAATGTCGCAGACCGCGACCATCCGGATGCCGGGGATGCGCAGGCAGGAGTCGATCAGGATCCGGCCTTGCTCGCCGGCGCCGATCAAAGCGACGCGAAGATCGTCCTTCTTCGGGACATAGACAGGTGGTTTGAACTCCGCCTGCGCGCCGGCGGGAGGCGGAGCCTGGGCCGTCTGGGCCAGCGCCCCGCCGGCCAGAGCCATGCCCAGCCCGGCCGTCGCCGAAGACTTGAGGAATCCGCGCCGGGTCAAGTTCGAAGTTTTCATCGATTCTGTTTTTGTTGCCATTTTTTCCCTAATAAAAATGAAGATGTCCTTGCGAAATAAGATTTCGGGTGACGCCGATCGGGCGCCCCAGCGTTCGAAGCGGATGGGACCCCCCGAAGGTGGGTGAGGAGCGAGAACGCTGGGGCTGATCGGCGGCAGGACCCGCTTCATTTTTGTTCGCAAGGGCATCTTTCATTTTCATTTCTTCATGTCCTTGTCGAAAGCGACGGCGGACGGCGAGAAATTGATCGACCGGACATATTCGAGCGCTTCGCGCGCGCCGAACTCGCGGTCCATCCCGTTGTCCTCCCATTCGACGGACAGCGGGCCCTTGTAACCGATCGCGTTGAGCTCGCGGATGATCTCCTCGAAGTTCACGTCGCCGTGGCCGGGCGAACGGAAGTTCCAGCCGCGCCTCAGGTCACCGAAGGGCAGGTGGGAACCGAGAATGCCGGCCTTGCCGTCGAGGGTCACGGCCGCGTCCTTCATGTGGACGTGGTAGATGCGGTCGGCGAACTCGCGGATGAACAGATGCGGCTCGAGCCCCTGCCAGAGGAGATGGCTCGGGTCGAAGTTGAAGCCGAGCGCCGCCCGCCGCTTGAACTTTTCGAGCAGGCGCTGGGCCGTGTAAAGGTCGAAGGCGATCTCGGTTGGATGGACCTCGAGGGCGAACTTCACCCCGTACCTGTCGAATTCATCAAGGACCGGCGTCCACAGCCTCTTGATCCTCTCGAAGCCCGCCTCGATCATCTTCTCGGACGTCGGGGGGAAGGAGTAGATGTATTTCCAGATAGGGGAGCCCATGAATCCGTTGACGACGGCGCAGCCCATGGCCTTGGCCGCGCGCGCCGTCATCTTCATCTCCTCGACGGCCCATTTTCGGAGCTCGTCCGGTTTGCCCTTGACCCCGGCCGGGGCGAAGCCGTCGAGCCGCTCGTCGTAGACGTCGCCGACGCATTGGCCGGCGAGGTGCGCTCCGAGCGCCCAGCACTGGAGACCGTGCTTTTTCAAAATGATCTTTTTCTTTTTGACATAAGCGGGATTCGCCGCGGCCGCCCGGACGTCCATGTGGTCGCCCCAACAGGCGATCTCGAGGCCGTCGTAGCCCCATGCCCCCGCTTTTTTGCAGATTTCCTCGAACGGCAGGTCCGCCCACTGGCCGGTGAATAAGGTGATCGGCTTAGCCATTTTGCGCTCCTTGTCGCCTTAAAACGGGGACACGGTCCGAAATCCGGAGAATTCGGTGTATGTCCCCATTAAAATCTCACCCAGACGGAGCCCTTCTTCGAGCTCTCGACACATTTTTCGATGTATCTCACTCCGCGGACGCCGTCCAGGATGTTGGGAAAATCGAGGTCTTCCGCGGTCAACTTCCGACCCGCCTTTTTCTTGGCCAGGGCCGTGAGAAAGGCGGAATAAATATTGGCGAAGGCTTCGAAGTAGCCTTCGGGGTGGCCGGAGGGGATGCGCGACAAAGCCTGGGCCCGCGGATGCATCTTGTCCCGGCCGCGCGAAAGGCGGGCCGAGGGTTTGTCGATATAGCCGACCCGGCAATAATTGCATTCCTCCTGGGCCCATTCGAGCGAAGCCTTGGTCCCGAAGACGCGGACGCGCAGGCCGTTGTCGTGGCCGACCGCGATCTGGGAGCTCCAGAACAGCCCTTTCGCGCCGCCTTTGTAATTGACCATGACCGAGGCGTTATCGTCGAGGAGGCGGCCCTGGCCGAAGATGTCGAGCCGGGCGCAGAGCGATTCGATCTCGAGCCCCGTCAGGTAGGAGACCATGTTCTCGATGTGGCTGCCGATGTCGCCGAGGCAGTTGGAGATCCCGGCCCGCTTCGGATCGGTCCGCCAGGCCGCCTGTTTTTGGCCGGTCTTTTCGAGCAGGGTGGCCAGCCAGTCCTGCGGATATTCGGCGGCGACGAAGCGGATGCCGCCCAGCTCGCCGCCGGCGATCATCTCCCGCATGTGATAGACGATGGGATAGCCGCGGTAGGCGTAGTTCACGCAGACGAGAAGATCCCTTTTCGCGGCGAGCTTGGCCAGAACTTTGGCGTCGCGGCCGCTCGTTGTCAGCGGTTTTTCGCAGACGACATGGAGCCCGTTCTCGAGGGCCCGGCGGGCGATGGGGAAGTGGGCGTCGTTCGGCGTGGTGATGACGACGAAATCGATCCCGTCCTTCCTCGCGGCCTCGGCCTCGATCATCTCGGCTGGGGTCTTATAGAGCCGGTTTTTGTCCAGGCCCCAGGAGGCGCCGGTCTCGAGGGTGTTGCGGAAGGACCGCGAGAAACAGCCGGCGGCGAGCTCGGCCTTGCCGTCCATGGCGATGGCCTTGCGGTGGACGCCGCCGATGAAGGCGCCCTTGCCGCCGCCGACCAGGCCGTATCTCAAGCGGGCGGTCTTGGCGAGCTTGTCCCGGCCTTCGATCATCTGCGCCCCTCCTCGCTAGTCTTTGATCAGCGCTTTCTGGATCTTGTTCAGGGCGAGTTTGGCTTCTTCTTTGACGTCGTTGTCTTTGAGCAGCATCGCCGCAGCTTTGAGGGCCTCCGGGCAGGCGAAATCGGGAAGAACGCCGAGGATGAGCTTCTTCTCCTCGGGCCGCGAGACCAGTTGGAGGGCGTTCTCCAGGTCCATGACGGAGGCCTCGGGCAGGCGATATCTATCCAGCCCGACCATGCGGACGAACCCGCGGAGGGCGAGGACTTTGTGAACCTCGTTCTTCGATGTCCTTGCGATATCGAAGACGTCGTAGCGCGCGGTCGCCGTCGGCCAGCTCGCCAGCGCCCGAACCGCGGCCTCGATGATGCCCGGATCCTTATCCAGCAGGGCGTCGCGGAGGAGGGATAGGGAGCTCCCGTCGCCGATCTTGCCCAGGACCCGGTAGAGCGGGGCGCGATTCGTGATGCCGCTCTCCGGGGCCAGCAGAGCCCGGACCGCGCCCGCCCGCCCGTTCGGATTAGAGATCTTTTGGGCCAGACCGACGACCGTGTTCTCGATGGCGATCTGGTCCGCCTCGGCCGTCGTCTTGAGGAGAAGGTCGAGCAGGCCGGGGATATCCGACGGCGTGCCGACGGCTCGAAGGGCCCGCAGCGCCTGGGCTCGGACTTTGGAGGAAGGGGAGTCAGCCTGCTTCACGGCGAAGCTTTTCCCGGCAAAAATGCGGCGCTCGCCGACGCTCTGGACGAGCTCGGCCAGGACGCCCTCATCCATCTGCTCAGCGAGGAGCGAGAGGATCCTCTCATCGACGTCCTTGCCTTTGAGCCCCCAGAGGCTCGTCCGGGCCGCCGTTTGTTCCAGACGCGGCGGCACGGCCGCCGTTTGGGCCAGGGAAAGGACCACAGACGCGTCGCCCGCCTTCTCCAGCGCCTTGAGGGCGGCCATGCGGATGTCTTTATCCGGGCTCTTGGCCGCCTGTAAAACGACGGGCAGAACGACCTTGCCGGGATACTCGGCGAGAACGGCGATCAGCTGGACCTGACTGGGAGCGGGGAGCCGGGGCAAGGCCGTGGAGACGGGACTGAGGTCGTCCTCTTTGAAGCAGGCCTTGATCGAGCCGATGGCCGGCGCGTGCAGGGATGGGTCCGTACCGGCCAGGGTGTCGAGGATCAATTTCCGGGCTTGGTCCCCTGCCGTGGCGATCTTACCGCGCATGGCCGCCTGGCGGAGGACGGGCGGAAGCTTTTCGCCGAGGAGCTTGTCATAGATCTGGAACGAGGCCTGGGTGTCTTTGAGCGCGACGAATTCCTCGGCGCATCTGAACAGGGCCGAGGCGATGGTTTCTTTGAAGAGCGGCGATGTGACGGCCAGGAATTTGCCCAGGGCCTCGGCCGCGTCCATTCCGCCGATCTGTCCGAGCGCGATCGCGGCAGCGCCGGCGTATTCCGGGTCCGGTCCGCGGAGGAGCTTGCCCAGTTCGGCCGCGGCCGACCTCGCCTTTCTCTGGCCGAGCGAAGTGATGATCCCTTTTTTCAGGTCGCCTTTCGTTTTAGCAAGAGCGCCGATGAGAGCGTCGTCCGCGTCAGTGCCGGGGATCTTTTCGAGCGCGTATCGGGCGATGTCGGTCGTGTCCTTTTGAAGAAGCATCTTTTCCAGCACAGGAACGGATTTGCCGCTGCCGATAACGCGCAGCTGGCGGCAGACGTCGGTCTTAGCGGTCAGGGTCGCTTTCGAATCGAGAAAAGCGACGAGTTTTTCCTCACAGGCCAGCCTCGCCTCAGGGGTATCTTTCCGGGCCAGGACATAATTGCGCAGGTCCCAGTACGCGTCCGATTCCAGGCCGCCGTCATAGGACGCCAGCGCTTTTAGAATCCCGTCCAGATCTTTGGGGACGGTTCGTTTCATTGTCTGGGCGTCGGTCGTTTGGGCCGCCGCGCCGGCCGCGATCAATCCGAGGGCGAGGACGGCGATGACGGTCTTTTGGATTTTTTGGTTCGTCATGGTCACACCTCTACGCCGGCAGCTGCCACGGCCCGCGGTAGGCGCGGCTGAGGAGCCGGTTCGCTTCCGCGTCGCCGCTGATTGTTTCCGTGGCCGGGTCCCATTTGATCCTGCGGCCCGTCTCGATGGCGATGACGCCGAGATGACCGACGCTCGCCGAGCGGTGGGCCACCTCGGCGGGGGCGATGGTCAGCGCCCGGTTCTTGACGCTGTCGACGAAGTTTTGGCAATGGTCGCGGCTCTTGATGAGCTTGATCTCGCCGGGCCCGATGATTTCGTTGACGAGATAGGCCGGCTGGGTCTCGAAGCCGCCGCGGTCCACCCAGATCCAGCCGTACTCGCCGATCCATTTCGTGCCGCTTTGGATCTCGTCGTACCCGCCGGCGAGGACGAAGGGCGTCCCGTCGGCGTACTTGGCGTCGACCCAGTAGCGCGTGGCGCTGTTGTAGATCCCGGTCGTCGGGAATTCGCCCCGGCCTTGGACCTCGATGGGGCCGGCATAGTCGAAGCCGAGCCCCCAGTGGGCGATGTCGAGATGGTGGCCGATCCAATCCATGAGCTGGCCGCCGCCGAAGTCCATGTTCCAGCGCCAGTTCATGTGGACGCGGGCCTTGCAGTAGGGGACGAAGGGCGCCGGTCCGACCCAGAAGTCGTAGTCCAACTCGCGGGGCGGCGGTCCGACCGCCCACTGTCCGAACGTCCGGGCGAAGTCGTAGTGGCCCGCGGGCAGGCCGACCTCGACCCGCAGGATCTTCCCGATCCGGCCGTTGCGGACGAGCTCGGAGGCGCGGTGGAAATTGTCCACGGAGCGCTGCCAGCTTCCCGTCTGCCAGACCCGGCCGTAGCGCTTGACCGCGTCGCACATCGCCCGGCCTTCGGCCAGGCTGTGGGAGAAGGGTTTTTCTCCAAAGATGTCGAGGCCGGCGCGGGCCGCGGAGATGGAGAGGATGGCGTGCCAATGGTCGGGGACGGCGATCGAGACGGCATCGAGGTCGCCGCGCGCGTAAAGCTCGCGGAAATCGTGATAGGTGGCGCAGGACTCGTTGCCGTAGTGCTGGTTGACGATGCCTTGGGCCTGCTTGAGATGCTCCTTGTCTAGGTCGCAGACGGCCACCCACCGGACCTCGTCCTTTTGGAGGAAGGCCCGCATGTTCGGGATGCCCTGCATCCCGAAGCCGATGCCGGCCATGACGATTTTGTCGCTGGGAGGGACGGCTCCCTCCCGGCCGAGCGTCGCCGCTTTGACTATGGCCGGGAAGCCGGCCGCTCCGGCGACGGCGACGGGCAGAGTTTTGAGGAAATCCCTCCGGGTCACTCTTGGAAGGAAACCCTTTGGAGGGGTTTCCTTCCAACGGTCGCTTCGCTCCCTGCTATCCTTCCCAGGAGCTTCGTTCCGCGAATTGAATCGGCGCGCCATCCGGGATGATCTTTGAGCCATGTTGTCCTGCCTTTCTTCTTCAAAGGGGACACTATGCTACGTCCCCCTTTTGGCCTTTCTTCTTTACATCCCCCCTTTTCTAAAGGGGGGTGAGGGGGGATTATAACCGCCACTTCGCGACGCCCCCCGCAACGGCCTTTCCTTATACCAACGGCGTCTTGCCGGGGATGGCCACCGGGTCGACGGAATTCGGGCCGAACTCGAACTTAGGCGGTGTGAGATCGAGCTTGGAACTATTCATCGCCCATTCCCAGCTGATTGCCCGGCCGGTGTACGTGCTCATGCGGCCCATGATGGCGCACATCGTGCTCTCGGCGATCCGCCGGCCCTCGTTGAGCAGCTTGCCGCTCCGGATGCCGGCGATCAGGTCGGTGTGCTCCACGACGTACGGATTGGGCTCCTCGCCCTCGAACTTCCAGAAATTGTCGCCATGGATCTCGCCGTAGCCGAAGGCGTAGCCCTTGGTCCCAACGATCTTCTCCTCGACGCGTTCGGCGCAACCGGGGATCTGGCGGCACAGGCTCATCACCCGCACCCCATTCGGGTATTCGAATTCGATGGCGAAGTGGTCGTAGATATTGCCGTATTCGGGCGCCGTGCGCTGTTGCCGGCCGCCCATGCCCATGACCTTGACCGGGAGGCTGCCGAAGGCCCAGTTCATGACGTCGATATTATGGACATGCTGCTCGACGATATGGTCGCCCGAGGTCCAGGAGAAGTACAGCCAGTTCCGGCACTGCCATTCCATTTCGGACATTTGGGGTGTCTTTTTAATGACCCAAAGGTCGCCCTGGTTCCAGTAGCACTGACCGCCGACGATCTCGCCGATGGCCCCGCCGTGGATGCGCTTCATCAGTTCGAGATAGCGATGCTGATGGCGGCGCTGGGTGCCGCAGACGACGGACAGCCCTTTGCGGGCGGCAAGCTCGGACGAAGCGATGACCGAACGGACGCCGACCGGATCGACGGCGACGGGCTTTTCCATGAAGACGTGTTTGCCCGCCTCGACCGCGGCCTTGAGATGGATCGGCCGGAAGCCGGGCGGGGCGGCCGTGACGATCAGGTTGACTTCGGGCAGTGCGACTAGCTTTTTATATCCGTCGAAACCGGTGAAGCACTTGTCCTTGGTGACCTTGACGCCGGCCGGGATCTTCTCCTGGAGCCGCTTGAGGCAGCTGTCGACTCTGTCCTGGAAGGGATCGTACAGGGCGACGATTTCGACGCCTTGGGACGACGTGAAGCAATCGATGGCCGCGCCCGTCCCGCGGCCGCCGCAGCCGATGACGCCGACGCGGATCGTGTCCGAGCCCTGGGCGTAAAGGCCGAGGTTACCGGGGATGGCCGCGGCGAGCGAAGCGCCGACCGTGGATTTGATGAAAGTGCGCCGGGAAAGATGCTTTTTCATTTCTTACTCCTTAAAAACTGTCGCATTGCCGGTAGGCGTCGATGACGGCCCGCTCGCCCTCTTTGCCGGGTTTGCTGTGGCCGTGCTCCATGCACAAGACGCCCTTGAAACCTTTGTCATAGATATGTTTGAAGACGTTCTTATAGTTGATCTCGCCCGTGGTCGGCTCCTTGCGGCCGGGATTGTCCCCGATGTGAAAGGCGGCGATCTCGTCCCAGGCCGCGTTGATGTTGGGGATCAGGTTGCCCTCGGTGATCTGCTGGTGGTACATGTCGTTGAGGATCTTGCAACAGGGATTATTGACGGCCTTGCTGATCTGGTAAGTCTGCGGGATCTTGGTCAGGAACAGGCCGGGGTGGTCCTTGGGATTGAGCGGCTCGAGGACGAGGATGAGGCCCGCCGGCCCGACGACATCCATGCACATGCGGAGATTGTCCACGACGTTGGACGTCTGGTAATCCCAGTCCAGGCTTTCGTCGTAGCGGCCCGGGACGACGAGGGCCCATTTGATGCCGGTCCGCTTCATCGTCTCGACGCCCTGGGCCATCTTTTTAAGCAGCATCTCCCGGATCTCCTTGTCCCGGGTGACGAAGCTCTTGACCTCGAAATCGGCGTAGAGAACAAACGGCCCCAGGGACATCCCTCGTTTTTCAATCTCCCTGGCGATGGCCTCCTGCAGAGGGACGGGGCGGTTCATGATCCCGTTGTCGAACATGGCCAGAAAGCCTTCGTCGGCGACGAAGTTGATTTGGGCGAGAGGGTCGACGCCGGCGTGGGCCTTGAACTCGCCGATGCTCGGCGCGTATTTGAGCTTGAATTTCTTCCCCCCCGGCGCCCCTGCGGCCTGCGCTCCCTGCGGCGAGGAAAAGATCGCCCTCGGCCCGGCCAAACCCAGCGCGGCGGCCGCGCCGATCCCGTTTCGAACGAAATTTCTACGGTTCACGTTCCGAGCACCTCCTTCCTTGGAATAGGTAATGCTTATACCAAGAGGGGTAAAATTTCAAGGGGTCGCGTCTACACTTTCCGCTTTCTAGAGCGGAAAGTGTAGACGCGACCCCATCGGCCGTAGACGCGATCCTGGTTTGCTCGTTTATTCCAACGCTTTGCCGCGCGTTTCCGGGATCCAAATCCACATGACGGCCGCGGCGACGAAGGCCCCTGAAGCCAGGAGGAACGCCGTTCCGAATCCTTTCTCCTGGGCCAGCGAGCCGATGGCCAGCGGCGCGACGGCCGAACCGATCCGGCCCAAATTGTACGTCGTCCCCTGCAATGTTGCCCTGAAGCGGGTCGGATAGAGCTCGGCCGTGAGAGCGCCGAAGCCGGTGAACCCTCCCGTTCCGAAAAAGGCGACGAACGGGCCGAGGATGAACAGGAGCAGGGGATGGCTGAGCTGGGCATAAATAAAAATGAAAACCGCGGCCGCCATGAAATAGATGATATAGGTCTTTTTTCGGCCGATGATGTCGCTGAAATAGCCGAAGGTCAGGTAGCCGATCCACATCCCGAACTGCATGAAGAAGATGAGGGACGAGGCGAGCCAAGGGCTCAGTCCGATCCCGCCCTGGTTTTGGGCAAGGGAGAGGTAGCCGGGGATCCAGGTATTGAAGCCCCACCAGCCGAACAACAGAAAGCCGTTCATCAGCGTCACGGCGACGGTGATGCCCAGAAGCCGGCCGCGGATGACGGAGCCGATCCGCGTTCTCACCTCGCCGACGGCCTGGGCTTTATGCGCCCGCCAGATGGCCGGCTCTTCGACTTTCCTTTGAACCCAGAAGATCAACAGAGCCGGCAGTACGCCGACGAAGAAGACCGCCCTCCAGCCGGCCAGGGGATAGATGATCGCCGTGACGAGCGCGGCGGCCGCGTAGCCGACGGCCCAGAAGCTCTGGACGAAGCCCATGGCTTTGCCGCGATGCTCGTCGGGCCATGTCTCGGTGACGAGCGCGGCGCCGCTCGTCCACTCGCCGCCCATGCCCAGCCCCAGAAAAATGCGAAAGACGGCGAGCATGGGGACCGAGCCGGCCAAACCGCAGGCCGCGGTGAACACGGAATAGACCAGGACGCTGGCCCGCAGGGCCCACGTCCGGCCCAGCTTGTCGGCGAGCACTCCGAAGACGACCCCGCCGGCCGCCGCGGCGAGGAGGGTCAGCGAGCTCATCAGCCCGGCCGTGCCTTTGCTCATGCCGAGGTCCTTCATCATGTAAGCCAGGACCAGGGCGTAGAGCATGACGTCGAAGGCGTCGAGCATCCAGCCGAGGGAGGCGGCGACGAGCGCCCGCCGGGCCGCTGGCGGGGCGTCTTTCATCCAGCTAAAGAAATGAGCCCTCTTCTTCTTATCGTCCATGGATCTTTTCGATCCGTGCCGGTCGGGGACACAGTCTTGTGTCCCCCGGGGCATTTATTTTTTTTCTTCCTGCGGCTTGAGCTTGTTGTATTCGACCAGGGCCCGGAGGAACCACTCCGGATAGGGGAGGAGGCTCTGTTTTCGCGTTTTGGCTTCATAGATCCAGAGGTGGTTATACTTGACGAGCAATTCATCGCCCAGCTTCCACCAGGCGTTGATGACGAGGTTGGCGTTGTTGTTGGAATAATCGTTCAGAAATTGTCGGGCCGCGGCCGGATCCTTTTGAAAGAGCTCCTGAGCCTGCCGGTCGATCGTCGGCGTCCGGTCGACGGCCGATTTCTCCCATTTCTTCTGGGCCTCTCTCACGTCCTGGATGGCCAGGGAATAGACGACCTGGGTGTGGAAATCGACATAGTCGAAGGCCCAACGGGCCGAATCCCGGCTGAATTCCCAGTGGTCCCCGATCTCAAAGGAGCGGGGGATCTCGGTCATTCCGGCATAGAGGGGCAGGAAACAGGACGTGTCCTGGGCGCCGAAAGCGAGCCAGACGATGCCGCCGACGGGATCGGGCAGCCAGCCGCGGGATTGGGTGACGGTCACGTATTCGGCGCGGTTGACGCCGATGACGCGCGGCGTATTGTAGGTCTTGCCGTCCAGCTTGAAGGGGCGAGGCAGATAGTTCGGGTTGCTGAACGGGCCGCCCTGTAGGCCGCGGGCCGTGTCGAAGACCGTGCCTTCGCAATGGTCGCGGGTCATCTGCATCACGTCGTAGACGGACAGCTTCTTTTCGGGCTTGACCGAGAAGGGGAGGTCCATGTTCGGCGTCTCGGGGGAATACTTCTGCGACGGCGCGACCAGGTCGAAGAAGCGCCACAACCGGACCCGGGTCCCGTTCGTGCCGGCGGCGCTGACCTCGTTGGGCGAATAAGCCCTCTTCCAGTTGAAGGGCTTGCCGCTCTTCGGATCGTAGAACTTCTGCTCGACCGCGAACGAAACGGCGTTGGGCGAGGCCATGAAGAAGTCCTTGTCGGCCAAGTCGATCTCGCCGATGCGCGACTCGTTGGGGCAGACGCTGACGTGGTCGTCGGGGACGCGCTGGGCTGCCCAGACGCAGCCGGGCTTACCGCTCGTCGGCGTCCACAGCGGGCCGGCGGGCATGATCTCGAAGACCCAGACCTCGTTCGGATCGGCGACGGCCAGCATCTCGCCGGTGTCGGTGAAGCCGTAGCCGTACTTCTCGCCCAGCTCGCCCATGATCTTGATCGCTTCGCGCGCCGTCTTGGCCCGCTCCATGGCGATGAGGGTCAACATGGTGACGTCGAACTTGGGAGTGGGCGTCTGGTTTTCCATCTTGGTCTGACAGCCGATCGTCGACTCTCCGATGGAAAGCTGCATGTCGTTCATGTAGCCGAAATCGCCGTGGATGTATCCGTAGGTGTGCGACGGCTCGGGGATCTCGAGTCCGGAGAACTGGTTTTTGATGATCTCCCATTTCAGGCCGATCGCCGGCGGGAACGTCCCGAACTGATCGATATGGTAGATCTTGCGCATCTCGCCGGGCTTGTGGTCGGCGGCCGGGATCCGGCGGAAGGTCCAGTCGCAGACGCCGCAGTCGCAGGTGTGGGTCGTCATGACCGAGCTGTCGGTCGAGGCGTTCTTCCCGACCATGATGACCGTGCAGCCTTCGAGATCGAGCTCGCGCGTTCCGCACGTCGGGCACGGCTGCGGTTGGGTCTGAGGCCCGCCGCTGAAGACGGACGCGCCTATGGCCAAGACGGCCATGATCAAGAACGAGAACAGAATGAGACGTTTTTTCATTTTTCTCCCTCCTAAATAAATGTGCGGAAAATTACTTTATCAAAGGGCGCGGGGGAGGTCAATGTCCGGGGTCGCGTCTACATTTTTTGATTTTTATCGGTACATTGTAGACGCGACCCCATATTTGACTTTGATTCTCCTTATTTTGTATTATGCCTTTCTCATATATTCTTTTGATGAATGCTTTAATGCTAAGACTCTAGAGAGAGAGGTATAAATGGCCAATAAGCTTTTCCGAAGAAAACCCCTTCACGTGCTCCTCGAAGAGCTCCACGGCGAGAACAGGCTCCGCCGAATCCTGGGACCCATCACGCTCACGAGCCTCGGCGTCGGGGCCATCATCGGCACCGGCATTTTTGTTCTGACCGGCGTTGCGGCCCACGATAAGGCCGGCCCGGCGCTGATGCTCTCCTTCGTCGTGGCCGGCGTCACCTGTCTTTTCGCGGCGTTCTGCTACGCCGAGTTCGCCTCCATGGTCCCCGTGGCCGGATCCGCTTACACCTACGCCTACGCCACGCTGGGCGAGCTGTTCGCCTGGATCATCGGCTGGGACTTGGTCTTGGAATACGCCGTCGCCTCGGCCACCGTCGCCCACGGCTGGTCGCATTATTTTCAGGATTTCATAAGCACGTTTAAGCTCTATATTCCCAAGGTCATCGGCTGGGCGCCGTTTAAGCTCGATACGGCCACCGGCAAGATCAGCACCAGCGGAAGCTGGATCGATCTGCCGGCGATCGTCATCACGGCTCTGGTGACGATAGTTCTCGTTAGAGGGATCCGCCAAACCGCGACATTCAACGCCTCGATGGTCATCCTCAAGCTGATCATCGTGGTCTTCGTTATCGTGGTCGGGGCCTTCTATGTCAACCCCAAGAACTGGACGCCCTTCGCTCCGTTCGGATTGTCGGGGATCAGCTTCTTCGGCAAGACCATATTCGGAAAATCCATGGGAGGGGCTCCCGTCGGAATGTTGGCCGGCGCGGCGATCAGCTTCTTCGCCTACATCGGCTTCGATTCGATCTCGACGCATGCCGAAGAGGCCAAGAGGCCGCACAAGGACGTTCCGATCGCCATCATCAGCTCGCTCCTCATCTGCACGGTCCTTTATATTCTGGTCTCCATGGTCCTGACGGGCATGGTCCCTTACAACCAGATCGACATTAACGCCCCGGTCTCCCAGGCCTTTAAACAGGTCGGCCTTGGCTGGGCCCAGTTTCTGGTCTCGCTCGGAGCTTTGGCCGGGATCACCTCGGTCCTCGTAGTCATGATGCTGAGCTTGCCCCGCGTTTTGCTGGCGATCGCGCGCGACGGCCTGCTTCCTCCGAAGTTTTTCGGCGCCGTGCATGAGAAGTTCCGCACCCCCTGGAAATCGACCATTCTAGTGGGATTTTTTGTCGCGCTGTTGTCCGCCGCGCTGCCGCTCGAGTTGTTGGCCGAGCTGGTCAACATCGGGACCTTGCTCGCCTTCGTCATCGTCTGCGCCGCTGTTTTGATCATGCGCAAAACGCATCCGGAGGCCGAAAGGCCGTTTCGCGTGCCGCTCTTCCCGGTCATCCCTATTTTGGGTGTCCTTCTCTGCCTGATGCTGATGTTCTCTCTGCCTCCGGCAAACTGGCTGCGCCTCTTCGGCTGGCTGTTCGCCGGCCTGTTGATCTATATTTTTTATGGGCGGAAGCACAGCATCATGGAAAAAATGAAAGGAACGGAAGAGGCCAAAGACACCTCGGTCGCGAAATAAATACCGGATCTTTTCGCTCGGGATGACAAGGACCGGCAGGCTGACTATGGCCCGTCCGAGGTTGGATGAGATCCTTCGCTTCGCTCAGGATGACATTGACAAGCATGCTCACTATGACTCATCCGAGGTTGGATGAGATCCTTCGCTGCGCTCAGGATGACATTTATCTTAGACGGCATGTCGTCATTTGACTTCCCGAACCGCGTTCTGATATTTTAGGCCGGCATGGGCGCGAAGAAAAAAAACCGGCTGACCCTCTACATCTTCATCGGCATGGGCCTCGGCCTGCTCATCGGCGCGCTCTTCCCGCAGGCCGGCACGCAGCTCCGGCCGCTGAGCCTGATCTTCATCCGTCTGATCAAAACCATCATCGCCCCTCTCATCTTCGCCACGATCGTCGTCGGCATTGCCGGCCACAGCGACCTCAAGGCCGTCGGCCGTATGGGCGGCAAGGCCCTCATCTATTTCGAGATCGTCACGACGATCGCCCTCTTCCTGGGCCTCGCCTTCGTCAATATCACGAAGCCCGGCGTGGGGGTCGTCCTCCACGGCGGCGACATCAGCGCCATCGCGGCCAAGCCGCAGAAATTCGCCGATGTTTTGATCCATATTTTCCCTCAAAGCTTTTTTCAGGCGGCGGCCGAGGGCGATGTCCTGCAGGTCGTCGTTTTCAGCATCATCTTCGCCCTTGCCCTGAGCATGGTCCACGGCAAGAAAAAGGCCATTCTCGACGTCTGCGAATCCCTGGCGGAGACCATGTTCAAGTTCACTTCGATCATCATGCGCTTCGCCCCGATCGGCGTCGGCGCGGCCATCGCCGTGGCCGTGGGCAGCAAGGGACTCTCCGTTCTGGTGAACCTCGGGCTCCTGATTCTGACGTTTTACGCCTGCGCCGTATCGTTCGTTCTCCTCGTCTTCATTCCGGTGATGCTGATCTTCAAAGTCCCCGTCAGAAAGTTTTTCAGCGCGGTCAAAGAACCGGCCTTGATCGCGTTTTCGACGACAAGCTCGGAGGCCGCCTTGCCCAAGGCCATGCAGGCGATGGAAGGGATGGGCGTTCCGCGCGAAATCGTGGCTTTCATTTTGCCCACGGGGTACAGCTTCAATTTGGACGGAACGTCGCTCTATCTCTCGATGGCCTCGATCTTCGTCGCCCAGGCGGCGGGCGTCCATATGACATTCGGGCAGCAGTTGGTCATGGTCTTTACCCTTATGCTGACCAGCAAAGGCGTCGCCGGAGTTCCGCGCGCCTGTCTGGTGATTCTCGCCGGGACTTTGGCTTCTTTCAGCCTGCCGATCGAAGGGGTGGCCATCCTTCTCGGGATCGACGAGCTTGTGGACATGGTCCGGACGACGATCAACGTCGTCGGCAACTGTCTGGCCTCGGTCGTCATCGCCCGCTGGGAAGGAAAGTTCATCGACAACCCACCGCCGCTCCCGGAAGCATAAGTTTTCCTTCCTCCCCTGCCTCACCTTGAGAGGTGAGAGCGCCGGCTTGATTTGAGCCCTCGCCGATGAGCTCATTTCACCCTCTAACTTCATCCCTGGAGGCGATTTACGTTTCCATGAGGCGGACTTATTGTCTATGCGGTTCAGGGATAAGGACCCTGAACTGACTGATAGGAGGTTATTCATGAAAACGCTTAAAGCACTCGCAGTAGGAGTCGTAAGCGCCCTCGGTATCTCGGGATTCGTGTTCGGGGTCTCGACGGCCACCCAGACGGTGACGATGCAGGTCAACGCGATCTGCGTGCTCGCTGTCACGGGCAATCCGTCGACCCTGACCGTGTCCGCGCCGGCGACCGGCGGCCAGACCCCGTCCAACCCCTCGTCCAACAGCACGTACGCCCAGTACACTTCTACGGTGCCGTCCGCCCAGACGCGGAAGCTCACGGCGGCCTGGGGAGGTTCGGACGCGGCTCCGGCCGGTTGCTCTCTGAAGCTGTCGGCCACGCCGTCCGGCGGGACCAACCAGGGCACGACCGCGGGGGAGATCACCATGTCCGCGACGGCTCAGGACGCCATCACCACGATCCGGAGCTGTGCCACGGGCACGGGCCCCACGAGCGGCGCTCAGCTGACGTACACGCTGTCCGTCGACACCGTGACGTCGCTGGTCGCGAGCGAAAGCAAGTCCGCTACGGTCACTCTGACCCTGACGGACGCCGCTTGATGAAGAGAGAACGGCGAGAGAAGAGGACAGCCCCTTCTCTCGTTGCTTTTCTCTTCTCCTGGATGAGAGGCGGGCTGAGACGTGAAGATGGACGCTAGTGTGGTGTAGCAGCAATGACTTACCAATGTTGTCATTCCGGACTTGATCCGGAATCCGGCTTAAAAAGGCCTGGATTCCCACCTACGTGGGAACGGCGTCTGGATTCCCGCTTTCGCGGGAATGACAGTTCCAGGATTATTGTAAAGCCGTTATTGAGACGCAACACTAGAATGACATATTCATCGCGTTCGAGGGCCCTCAAGGCCGTTCTTATCGGCGCGCTTTGCGCCTTCATCCTGGCCGGCCAGATCCGGAGCGCGACGACGGCCAACACCGCGGTTTCGGTTTCCATCGCCTCCTTCTGCCTTGTCGCCGTGACCTCAAGTTCCGTTAATCTGACGATCGCCAATCCGGCTACGCCTGGCGCTGTGCCTTTCAACGCGACGAGCACCAGCACCTACGCTCAGTACTCTTCCACCGTGGCGTCCGGCGTGACCCGGCGGATCACGGCCGCCTGGGCGACCGGGAACAGCGCGCCGACCGGCTGCGAGTTGCAACTCACGGCCACGCCGGGAAGCGGCCAGGGAACGAGCGCCGGACAGATCCTCGTTTCGACCACAGCCCAGAACCTCGTCACGGGGATCGGAGGCTGCGCCACCGGGATAGGAGCGACCAACGGCGCTCAGCTCGCTTATACGCTGAATATCAATACGATGACATCCTTGGTGGCCAATGAAAGCAAGTCGGCTACGATCACTTTTACCTTGACCGACTCATAAGACCATTCCCCTCCCATATCACCTTTAAGGGTGATTCACTTCCCCCTTTTTTGGGCACTCGGGGGGAGTCAATTTCACCCCCTGATTTCATCCGCGGCGGTGATTTACCTCGAGGCGGACTGGGTTTATCCTCGCCTTGAGAGATGAACTTAAAGACCATGAATATCCAGATAACCGCGATGAAAAAAGACGGAAAGAAAGCCCTCTTCATCCTACTGGCGACACTCATCCTCATCACGATCGTCGAAGCGGTAACATCGATCACCGTGACGGGGAGCTGGTCGCTTTCGATCGGACAGGCCGATCTCACGGGGGGAGCCGGAAGCGAGCTGACCTCGCCTTACACGAGCGCCACCGATGAGGCGACCCTGGGCGTTTCCGGAACGTTAGGTAACTCCTGGATAATCAGCGTGATGCGGATCGACACGACCTGGTACGAGGATTTTCGTCTTAGGGTCAAGAGAACCAACAATGGAACTTCCGGAAGCGGATCCTACTCCGGCGGAACGACTTTTCTCACCCTCACGACGACGGATCAGACGTTCATGACGGGCGCGGGCAACAGAACAGGCTTCACGCTCCAATTCCGGCTCGCCGGCGTTTCGACCGCCATACCCGCCGAGTCTTATTCGACGACCATTCGTTACACAATCGTTCAAACGAGTTAGGAGGGATAACATGTGGAGGGAGAACATGAGACAAACGACAAAGACCGTCCTCGGCGTCATCCTTTTACTGGCCCTGAGCCCGCTCCTCGTCCGGGCCCAGGTCGGCATCGTCAACGGCCTGACCCAGGAAAAGATCTGCAAGCCCGGCGAGACCTTCGAAAGCTACATGAGACTGAAAAACAACGGGCCGAAAGAAGAGACCGTCAAGATCTACCAGACCGACTACCTCTTCTCGGCCGACGGCAAGACCTATTATAACTCGCCCGGCAAGGTCGGCCGGTCCAACGCGGCCTGGATCACGGTCGGCTCCAAGCAGGTAACCCTTCCCGGATTGGCCACTATGGACGTGAAGTATTCCTGTAAGGTTCCCGCCAGCGAGAGCCTGGTCGGAACGTATTGGAGCATCATCATGTTCGAGGTCATCCCCCCGGCCCAGCGGACCAAAAGCGACGCCGATAAAAAGGAGATCCACTTCGGCGTCAACCAGGTCATGCGCTACGGCGTCCAGATCGTGACGCACCTCGGGGAGACGGGCGCGCGCAGCCTCAAGTTCCTAGCCACCGAACTGCTTCAAGGCAAAGAGGGGAAGACGCTCCAGGTCGATCTCGAGAACAACGGCGAGCGCTGGCTAAGGCCTTTCTCTTACGTCGAGCTTTATACCGAAAAAGGCGAACCCGCCGGCAAGATCGAGGGTGAACGGTGGAGGATCTTCCCCGGCACGTCCGTCCGCTACAGGTTCGACGTCAGCTCGCTCAAGGTAGGCACCTATAATGCCCTCATCGTTTTTGATAACAAAGACGCCTCCGTTTTTGGCGCCCAGTACAAATTGAACATCACCCAGAGCGCGCCTCCCGCCGCCGCTGCGACGAGCGCCAAAAACGCTCCGGAGGCCGGCGGCACCGCCCCCGCCGCGAATACGGCCGGCGCCGGAAACATCATCAAGAAATGAAAGGAATGATCAGGGGCACCCATGGCTTCTAAGCGACTCGTTAGAACGCTGGTGAGCTGGGCAGGGCTTACCCTGCTCTGCCTCGTTCCGGCGTTCGCTCAAAACGCGTCGCCCGGGGTCTCGGTCCAGCCCGTTCGGCCCGGCATCATCGAAGCCAAGCCCCTGACCTCTATAACCGCCGTCTTTCGGGTGAAGAGCGAAACGGCGACGGAATCCGAATTCAACAGCCGGATCGATCTTCCTGAAGGCTGGAAGCCGGTGACGGCCGAATCCGCCTTCCAGCTGGCGGCGGGTGCGGAGACCATTCGACTCGTTTCGATCTACGTACCCGTCCAAGCTCTGGCCGGAACCTATAAGATCGGATACGCGGTCGGAACTTCGGGGAATCCACCTCTGTCCGCGCGGGCGGATATTGAGGTTAAGGTCCTGCTTGAAGCTCGTCTCGATCTTCGGGCGATGGACGTCCCTCCGTTCGCCATCGCCGGGGACGTCTGCAAATCCAAGTTTCTGGTCCTCAATCAGGGCAACGCGCCGCTCGAGGTGAACCTGAACGTGCTCAGCAACGGATTTCGCGTCGACCCGGGGGCCAAGACACTGCGCGTCGAGGCCGGTCAGGCCGCCCCGGTGGAAGTCACCGTCCAGACGGACGGCGGCATCCGCAAGAAGCTGGGCCAACTGGTCCGGCTCAAAGCCGAGGCCGTCGTCCCCGGCCAGGGAATGCTGACCGCGGAAGCTTTGACCCAACAGGACATCATCCCGCACGTCTACGGCAACGTCGACTACTACAACAAGGTTCCCCTCGAGGTCGGCTTCGTGGGGCTGTCCACGAGCCAAGGCGTCCGGTACGCCCAGTTCAAGATCTCCGGGGCCGGGGCGCTCGATAAGCTGGGGCGGCACAAGGTCGATCTTCTCCTCCGCGGGCCCGGCAAAAACGATTTCAGCCTATTCGGTCTCCAACGCGAGGAATACCGGTTCCGCTACGATTCCCCGCTCCTGAACGTGAACGTGGGCGACAAGTCGTTCGCCCTGACGAGCCTGACCCAATTCGGGGAGTACGGCCGCGGGGTCGAGGCCGTGCTCAGCCTCGGCCGGTGGTCGCTTCGGGGATACTATGAACGGAACCTCTTCGCCGGAGCGACCGACAACGATAAGGCCCTCCAGCTCGGATTTTCCCCCGCCGACAGGCTCTCGTTCAAATTCAGCTATTTGACCGAGGCGAAAACGGAGCGGCCGGACAGCCGGATCCTCAGCCTGCAGTCCCGGTACGTCAGCGATCCGGCCAATGTCACTTTGGAATATTCCTGGGATGGGACGGAGAAAAAGAACGTCCGGGCGGCCAACAGCGCCCTCTGGCTGGAGGCCGGCGGCGGTTATAAGTTCTTTTCTTATCGGGCCAATCTCATCCAGTCGGGAGCGGAGTTCAACGGCTATTACCGGAATTTGAATTACCGCAGCGGCGAACTGACGCTGAGCCCGGGGTCCAAACTCCAGCTCAGGGCGTCCTATCTCGACCAGCGGAGGAACACGGCCATCCTGCCTTATTTCCTGCCCTTCTACGACCGGACGTTCCAGGCCGGGCTTCAGTGGCAGGCCAGGAAATGGCTGATGGTCTCATTGGAATATCGAGATCACGACCGCCAGGACCTGTCCGCGAATTCCCAATTCAATTATTGCGACAAGACGTTCCGGGCCGGGGCCATGGTCAACATCGGCTCGTTCAATCTCCAGAATTTCGTGGATTACGGCAAGACCTTCAATGAGCTGACCCAAAAATACGAGAAGCTCATCGAATACACCGTTGCGACGAACGTCACCATCATCAACAAGCTGACCCTGGGCGGATATGCTCATTACCGCGACCAGGACGAATCGTTCACCGGGGAAAAGGAGCGGCGGCTGGACCTGAACTTCAACGCCGGGTTCCAGTCGGGCCGGACGCGCGTGGATGCTTTCTACCGCACGGCCATTCATCAGGACCTCTACCGCAGCGCGCTGTCCGAGAGAAGCTTCGAGGACCCCGTCTTCTTATTGAACAACTACGATATGTTCGGGATGAGCTTCACCCAGCGTTTCGGCAACGGCCATCAATTGGCGGTGCGCGTCCAGCGGGCGGCGAACTCCTTCGTCAGCGCGGGCCCGGCCAACAAATTCATCGGGCTCGTCGAATACTCCATCCCCCTCGGATTCCCGGTCAGCCGCAAGACCACGATCGGGATGCTCCGGGGGAAGGTCTATGACGCCGAGAACGGGAGGAAAGGCGTTGAAGGCGTTATCGTCCGGGCCAACGACCTGGCCACAGTGACCGACATGAGCGGGGATTACGTCTTCCACGGCATCGAGCCGGGATCCTACAGCATGACCTTGGAAGAACGTTCCGCCCAGAACGGCAAGATCACTTTGGAGAAGACGCCGTTAACCCTGACGGTGGAGGGCGGAAAGAAGCTCGAGTGCTCCATCGGCCTGACCACGGGGGCGAGCGTCGCCGGCCGGGTCATGGTCTATAAATTGGATAAGCCCGATCCGAACCTGATCATCAAAAAGGGTCCGGACCCCAAGGGGCCGTCGGTCTCGGAATCCGCGGAGAAAGACAAGGCGGACGACGCCAAGCCCAAGATGGTCGAAAGCGCGGCCCTCGTCGCGACGGCCGTCGAGCTCGTCAGCGCGGACGAGGAGGTCTTCCACGCCCTGACGGACGAGGACGGCCGCTTCGTTTTCGATGCGCTGAGGCCGGGGAAATACGCGCTCAAAGTTTATGACAACAATCTGCCCGAGCTCCACGCCTTCGAGAAGGACACGTTCGAGTTCGAGCTCAAACCGGGCAGCCAGGAGAAGGTCGAGATCAAGGTCCTCCCGATCATCCGCCCGATCCAGATCATCCAGCAGGGCGAAGTGACGATCAAGAAGAAGGACCCGATCAAATAAGCCCTCACCCTCCTTTCATATTCCCATCATAGGCTCTCCTGACCAAACAGGGGAGCCGTCCATTCCTCAATCGGCGCGATGTTTGTCTTCGCCTTGCAATTGCCTCTTCATTCGATATAATCTTTAGTTCCTTAGGATTTCCAAAGAGGATTTACCATGAAATTCATCCTGCCTAAAGAACCGGCTTTCTTCGAGCACTTTAAGAAAATGGCGGGCTGCCTGACCGAGATCACGGCGGTCTTCCAGGAGTTCGCCGCGCAATTCCGGGATTTCGACCACTACTGGCACAAATCCAAGGAGATCGAGCACAAGGCGGACGTCATCACCCACGACATCATCAACCTCCTGAACAAGAGCTTCATCACGCCCTTCGACCGCGAGGACATCTACCAGCTCATCCACGAGTATGACGACATCATCGACCTGCTCGAGAACACGATCCACAACATCTATCTCTACGAGGTCCCGGAGAAACGTTCCTTCGTCGATGACTTTTCCGTCCTCATCGGCAAAGCGGCGAAATCTCTGATCACGCTTCTCGAGGAGCTCTTCGAGCACCAGAAATACACCGATTCGATCTGGAAGCTCATCTGCGAGATCCACGACCTCGAGGACGAGGGCGATCTCATCTATCACCGGGAGCTCCGCAGCCTCCTCAACGGCGAGAAGGACCCGATCCTGATCATCAAGTGGAAGGACATCCTCGTGACGCTCGAGCGGATCATGGACGTCTATCAGAACATCAGCAACACCGTCGAAGGCATCATCGTCAAAAGCAGCTGAGCATGGCCGGCTGGAGCCTTGTCTTCATCATCGTCATCATCGCCATTGCCCTCGTTTTCGATTTCACGAACGGCCTCCACGACGCGGCCAATTCCGTCGCCACGATCGTCTCGACCCGGGTCCTCAGCCCCAAACAGGCGGTGATCTGGGCCGCTTTTTTCAACTTCGTCGCCTTTCTCATATTCGGGACGGCCGTCGCGTCCACGATCGGGAAAGGCCTGATCGACATCAGCGTCGTCGATCCGCTGGTGATCTTCGGCGGGCTCATCGGCGCGATCGCTTGGAACCTGTTGACCTGGTACTGGGGCCTGCCGTCGAGCTCCTCGCATTCGCTCATAGGCGGCTATCTGGGGGCGGCGGTCGTCAAAGCCCATGGGTTCAGCGTCGTCATTCTCTCCGGCTGGATCAAGATCTTCATCTTCATCGTCCTGGCCCCGCTCCTCGGCCTGGTTCTGGGAATGCTCCTCATGATTCTTACGACCTGGCTGGTCCATAAACAGCCGGTGCAAAAGGTGAATCTCTGGTCGCGGCGGATGCAGCTCGTCTCGGCCGCCCTCTACAGCCTTGGACACGGCGGCAACGACGCCCAAAAGACCATGGGCATCATCGCCACCCTGATGTTCACATCCGGGCACATGAAGACGTTCCACATTCCGCTGTGGATCGTCCTGGCGGCCCATTCGGCCATCGCCCTGGGGACGCTGTCGGGCGGCTGGCGCATCGTCAAGACCATGGGCCAGAAGATCGTCAAGCTGAGACCGATCGACGGCTTTTGCGCCGAGACTGCCAGCGCCATCTCGATCTTCACGGCGACGCACCTTGGCGTGCCGGTCTCGACGACCCACGTCATTACCGGGGCCGTGGCGGGCGTGGGAGCGGCCAAGAACGCCGCCGCGGTCAAGTGGCAGGTAACGATCAGGATCGTCTGGGCCTGGATCCTGACGATCCCAGCCTCGGCCATCTGCGCCGGGCTCGTGTATGAGATTATCAGGTTGATCTATTGATGTGAACGCGATAACTATGAAGTGTCATCGCGAAGAGCGAAGCGACGTGACGGATATAATCCCCCCCCACCCCCCTTTAGAAAAGGGGGGGAATTGTACTTCCCCTTTACTAGGGGGGAATTGTTCTCCTCCCTTTTCTGAAGGGGGAATTATTATCCCCCCCTTTTCTAAAGGGGGGTGGGGGGGGATTATAATAGCCACGCTCCCTTTGGTCGCTCGAATAAAAACGGGGACACATCACTTTCTTCGGAAAAAAAGTGATGTGTCCCCGAATTCAAGGAGGGCTGAATGCTTCGACGCGCCGCGATAATCTATTCTCTCCTGACCTTGTCCCTCATTGTTTCGTCCCCTCTCTCGGCTCAGTCTCCGACGGCCGTTCGGCCGCCGGCCGTGCCGCTCGTCACCCACGACCCCTATTTCTGCATCTGGTCCATGGCCGACAAGCTGACCGACGAATGGCCGAAGCACTGGACGGGCAAGCCCAACGGGATGATGGCCATGGTCATGGTGGACGGGAAGCCGTTCCGGATCATGGGACCCGAATGGCGCCGCGTCCCGGCCCTGGCTCAGATGGCCGTCCGGGTCTATCCGACGAGGACGGTCTATGCCTTTTCGGGCGCCGGCGTCGAGGTGACGCTGACCTTTCTTTCGCCGCTGCTGGTCAACGACCTGGATATCATGTCCCGCCCGGTGACGTATGTGACTTTCGATGTCCGCTCCGCCGATAATCAGGCTCATGCGGTGTCCTTTTATTATGATGCTTGCGCCGAGATCGCCGTAAACAGCGCGGACCAGAAGGTCATCTGGTCGCGCTTCCAGATCGGGGATCTTCTGGCCCTTTCGTTCGGATCGAAGGACCAGCCCGTGCTCGAGAGAAAAGGCGATGACCTGCGCATCGACTGGGGGTATTTCTATCTCGCGGCGAAGAACCAACCGGGATTGTTGAGCGCCTTCGCTACCGACAGGGAAAGCCGGGCCGCATTCATTCAGAACGGACGCCTGCCCGCGCGCGACGACCTGCGGATGCCGCGCGCGGTGGCCGAGGGATACCCGATGGCGGCTTTCGCCTTCGACCTGGGCCAGGTCGGCGACAAGCCGGTCTCGCGGTGGCTGATGCTGGCCTACGACGACCAGTTCTCCATTGAATACTTCTACCGGAAGCTGAGACCTTACTGGCGAAAGAGCGGTTGGGAAGCGGCCGACCTGCTCGAAGCGGCGGCCAAGGATTACGAGCCGCTGACGCGGCGCTGCCGGGCGTTCGACGATGATCTGCTTGCCGATATGACCAAGGCCGGCGGCGAGAAATTCGCCGCCCTGGCCGTGCTCGCCTACCGCCAGTCGATCGCCGCCCACAAGCTGGCCGCCGACATTGACGGAACGCCGCTCTTTTTCCCCAAGGAGAATTTCAGCAACGGCTGTATTTCGACCGTGGACGTCATCTATCCCGCGGCGCCCATGTATCTGCTGATGAACACGGAGCTCGTCCGGGCCATGATGACGCCGGTCTTCGAATATGCGAGGGGAGCGGAATGGAAATTCCCCTTTGCCCCGCACGACCTCGGGACATATCCCAAGGCCAACGGCCAGGTCTACGGGGGAGGGGCGAAGACCGAGGAGAACCAGATGCCGGTCGAGGAGAGCGGCAACATGCTGTTGTTGACGGCGGCGCTGGTCAAGATCGAGAACAAAGCGGATTACGCAGTGAAATATTGGCCTCTCCTCCAGCGCTGGGCGGAATATTTGAAGGATAAGGGACTCGACCCGGAAAATCAGCTCTGCACGGACGATTTCGCCGGGCACCTGGCCCACAACGCCAACCTCTCGATCAAGGCGATTCTGGCAATACGGGGATACGCCTATTTGTGCGAGATGACCGGCAAAAAAGCCGAGGCCCAGCTCTATAAAAAGACAGCCGAGGATTTCGCCAAAAAGTGGGTGACGATGGCCGACGCCGGCGATCATTATAAGCTAGCCTTCGACAAGCCCGGCACGTGGAGCCAGAAATACAATCTGGTCTGGGACAAGATATTGGGATTTAATTTGTTCCCGCCCGATGTGGCCCGCAAAGAGATGGCATACTATAAGAAAAGCCAGCTGGCGTTTGGCCTGCCGCTGGACAACCGGAGAACGTATACGAAACTCGACTGGGTCCTGTGGACGGCGACGCTGGCCGAAACGGCCGGCGATTTCGCGGCGCTCATCGACCCGGTCTTCGAGTGGCTCAATAAGACGCCGACCCGGGTCCCGCTCACGGATTGGTACTGGACCGATTCGGGCAAGCAGGCGGGATTCCAGGCCCGGCCGGTCGTCGGCGGCGTGCTGATCAAAATGCTGGCCGACCCGGCACTGGTGAAGAAGTGGGCGGGGGAGGGCGGAAAAAGGTGAGATGTTGAGACGACTAGTCATTGCGATCGTAGGGCGCGCTAATTTGATGGGGACATACATCACAGCATCACTTGTCATTGCGAGGCCGGCAGTGCCGGCCGTGGCAATCTCGTAATGTTCGCGAGGGCCTATGAGATCGCCACGTCGCTTCGCTCCTCGCGATGACACCTTAAGGGAGGAAATATGAAACACTTCTCTTGGATTCTTATCCTCGTCCTGGCCGTCATGGCCGGGTGCGCCAAAACGGCTAAAATAGAGGAAGCGAAAGGGATCCTGTTCAAGGACGATGTGGCCTTCTTAAAACAGCACACCCGGGTCGTCGTGCTGTCCGACGAGAGCGGGCAGGCCCAGGTGGCTGTCAACCCCGACCTCCAGGGGCGGGTTATGACGAGCACGGCCGGCGGCGAAGGCGGAACGAGCTTCGGTTGGATCAACCGCGAACTGCTCGCCTCCAAGCAGAACAACGTCCACATGAACGCCTTCGGCGGCGAGGACCGCTTCTGGCTCGGCCCTGAAGGCGGGCAGTTCTCGATCTTCTTCAAGAAGGACGCGCCGTTCAACCTGGACAACTGGTTCACCCCGCCGCCGATCAACGAGGGCGGTTTTGACGTCGCCTTCCAGGATAAAGGCCGCATCCTCTTCAAGAAAGCGATGCGCCTGGTGAATTATTCCGGAACGGAATTCGATCTGGAGCTGGGCCGCGAAGTCCGGCTCATGTCGCCGAAGCAGGTCCTCGCCCTCGGCATCGCCGTTCCTCCCGCCGTAAAGACCGTCGCCTATCAGTCCGACAACAAAATCACGAACACCGGCCTCAAGGCGTGGACGAAGGAGACCGGCCTCCTCTCGATCTGGATCCTGGGGATGTTCAACCCCTCGCCCGAGACGACCATCGTCGTTCCATTCAAGGCCGGTACCGAAGCCGACCTCGGCCCGATCGTAAACGATACGTATTTCGGCAAGGTCCCGGCGGACCGGCTGTTCGTCAAGGACGGCGTCCTGTTTTTCAGCGGCGACGGCAGATACCGGAGCAAGATCGGCATCTCGCCCAAGCGGGTCAAGCCGTTCGCCGGAAGCTACGACGCGGCGAGCCGCGTGCTGACCATCGTCCATCTGACGATCCCCGAGGGCGCGACGGATTACGTGAATTCGATGTGGAAGATCCAGAAGAATCCCTTCGGCGGCGACGTCGTCAACAGCTACAACGACGGGCCGGCCTCGCCCGGGGCCAAACCGCTCGGGCCGTTCTATGAGCTGGAATCCTCCTCGGCGGCGGCCGCGCTCAAGCCGGGCGAGACGCTGGGCCACGTCCACACGACGATGCATTTTCAGGGCGAAGAAAAGGCGCTGGATGAGATCGCCAAGCAGGTGCTGGGCGTCGGGATCGAAGAGATCAAAGCCGCGTTCAGAAAGTAAGCTGGCTTTTTTTAGCCTGGATCCCCGCCTCCGCGGGGATGACAAGAAAAGTGGGGTCGAAGAAAAGTGGGGTCGCGTCTACATTATTTGATTTTTTCCGGCCGATTGGAGACGCGACCCCGTCAGTTACTCGGAATGCGCACAGTAAAGGTCGTGCCCTTGCCTTCTTTGCTGGCGACAGTGATCGTGCCGCCGTGGAGTTGGACGATATGCTTGACGATCGCGAGGCCTAACCCCGTTCCCCCGAGTTTCCGCGAGCGGGATTTGTCCACGACGTAAAACCGCTCGAAGAGGCGCGGGAGATGTTCGGGCGCGATGCCGTATCCCGTATCCTCGACATCGATGGCGAATTCCCGTGGATCGGCTTTCAATGAGATCACGACGCCGCCTTTCTCGGTGTATTTGACGGCGTTATCGACCAGATTAATGAGCATCTGTTCAACCTGATAGGCGTCGGCCCGGAGCCTGGGAAGGTCGGCGGCCGCCCGTATCTCGGCGGTCAGGCCCTTGTCCTTGAAACGCGCCGAGAAAAGCTGGAGGACGGAATCGGCCACCTGCCGGATGTCGATATCCTTGATGTCCAGTTTGAGGCCTTTGTCCTCGAGTTCGGACAGCCTCAACAGGTCGTCGACGATGTTTCGGAGGCGCTCGACGTGCCTCTTTAAAATGTCTAAGGTCGCCTTATCGTCGCAGGAACCGTCGTCCTCCAGCGTCTCCATGGCGCCCATGATGGCCGACAGCGGAGTCCGCAGCTCGTGGGAGGCGTTGACGATGAAATCCTTTTTCATGGCCTCGACCCTTTTGACGTCCGACAGATCGTGGAAGGTGATGATGAGGCCTCCCTGCGGCCCGAGGCTGCCGGCCGTGCAGAGGAGATAGCGCTCATCGAGGCGGACCTCTTCCGTGACGAGGCCTCCGCAGGCCATCGCCCGTTCGATGAATTCCTGGATCTTGGGCCTCCGGATGACCTCCCAATGGAACTTGCCTTCCGGCGTCTTCTCCCCGATCAATTCTTTGAAGCTGTCGTTGGTCAGTGTGATTTTGCCGTCCTTGGCCATGACGACCAGGCCTTCGCGGATCGAGGCGATCATCTGGATCAGTTCCTCTTTCTGCCGGGAGACCTCCGTGAAAAGTCGGTGGACCTGTCCCGTCATCGAGTTAAAGGCGGTGCCCAACTCCTTGAATTCGTCCTTATTCAAGATCGTGACGCGGGTCTGGAAATTCCCCCCGGCGACCTGGCGGGCGGCCCCGGTCAATTTCCGGATAGGCCGGGTGAAGTGCAGGGAGAAAACGAGCGCCAACAGCAGCGCTCCAAGGGCCGTGATGAAAACGGCCCGTCCGATGGTCATGGTAAGACTGTGGAGCAGGATATCGATGTTCTTCATGAACAGGCTCATCCGCAGAACGCCGAGAATACGGCCGTCTTTTTCGATGGGCAGGCCGACATAGAGCATCTTCTCCTCGACAGTGACGCTGTAGCGGAGGGATTTGCCGATCTTTCCTTCAAGCGCCTCAGTCACTTCGGGCCGGTAGCGGTGGTTCTCCATTTGGGCCGGATCTTTCTCCGTGTCGGCCAGGACCAAACCCTGAGCATCGATGACCGTGACCCGGGCATGAATGTCCTTGCCGATCTTTTTGAGGAAGGCGTCCAAGCCCTTTGTGTCCCCGCTCTCGATCATCGGCAAGACGTTGACGTTCAAAATTCGGCCTTGATACTCCAACTCCTGGGCCAACGTGTCCTGATAATGGCCGCGGATCGTGGCGAAGGACAGGAGGACGATCAAGGCGCTGATGGCCAGGATGATGACGACGTAACCGCCGAACACCTTCAGAAATATGGATTTTTTCATTCTTCGACCTTATACCCCACGCCCCGGATGTTTTGGATGAACCGGGAGGCGGAGCCCAGCTTTTCCCGGAGATTTTTGATATGGACGTCCACGGTTCGATCGAGGACGATCTTATCGTGGCCCCACAGATGGTCGAGGATCTGGTCGCGGGTGAACACGCGGCCTTTCTTGGACGCTAGAAGGCCAAGGATCTTGAATTCCGTGGACGTCAAGTCCGCGATTTCTTTTCCGATCCTGACCTCGTATTTGTCCAGGTCGATGTGGAGGACGCCGCCGATCTCGATGGTTTTCGCGACATCCGTCTGCTCGCTTCGGCGGAGGACGGCCTTGATGCGGGCTGTCATCTCCTTGAGGGAGAACGGCTTGGTGATATAATCGTCGGCCCCCAGCTCGAGTCCCACGATCTTGTCCGACTCCTCGCTCTTGGCGGTCATGATGATGATGGGGATCCGGCTCCAGGCCTCGTTCCTCCGCAGCGTTTTGCAGATCTCGAAACCGTCCGTGTCCGGCAGCATCAGATCGAGGAGAACGATGTCCGGGACGTGTTTTTGAAGCGCTTGGAAAAAACGTTCCCCCGTCCCGAAATGATCGACCTTGTAGCCTTCTTTTTGAAGGGAGGAGGCCACCAGGCCGGCGATGTCCGGCTCATCTTCGACGATCGCGATGCGGTGTTTGGACGGGGCTTTGGCTATGTCCGCCATGATACAGTTATTATAAACGCGAGCTTGGGGTCGCGTCTACACTTTCCACTATTTTTCGGAGAATTGTAGACGCGATCCCTAGTTTTCGCCCCCCGGCTCCTGATCGCAATGGTGTTTGATGATCTTTCCGCTGACGATATAAATGACGTCCTCGGCGATGTTCGTGGCGTGGTCGGCCATGCGCTCCAAATGCCGGCTGATTAGAAGCAGGTCCATGGCTCGGGAGATCGTCTCCCGATCGGCCATCATATAGGTCAGAAGTTCCCGAAAGATCTGATCATTCAGGTTATCCACTTCATCATCGCGTTCGCAGACGCTCCGGGCCAGGGATTCGTCCTTGTCGACGAAGGCGTGGATGGCGTCTTTGACCATGGCTTCGGCCAAGCGGGCCATCTCGGGGATATCGATCAAGGGTTTCAAGAGAGGGCTCTTGATCAGGTCGAGCGTTCGTTCGGCGATGTTGACCGCGAGGTCTCCGATGCGCTCCAAGTCGGAGGCGATTTTCATGGCCGAGGTGATGAACCTCAGGTCGACGGCCATCGGCTGGCGGAGGGCCAGGAGCCGCATCCCGATCTCGTCGATCGAGAGATCGAACTGGTTCGTGAGTTCCTCGTTCCGGAAAACTTCGCGGGCCAATTCCTCTTTCCGCTCCTTCAAGCTCCTGACGGACAGAGCGATGGATTCCTCGACTTGGGCGGCCATATGGAGGAGCTTTTTCCGCAGTTCCCTCAATTCCTCGTCAAAAAATCTGTCCATGTCATCCTCCTTTCCGAAATTCCGGGAGCTCTCATCCGAATCTTCCGGTGATGTAGTCCTCGGTCAATTTGTTGGACGGGGCGGTGAAGATCCGCTCGGTCTCGCCGAACTCGATAAGCTCGCCCATCATGAGGAAGGCCGTGTAATCCGACACGCGCGCCGCCTGCTGCATGTTGTGGGTGACGATGACGACCGTGTATTTCGACTTCAGCCGCTGGATGAGGTCCTCGATCTTGGCCGTCGCGATCGGGTCGATGGCCGAGCAGGGTTCGTCGAAAAGAATCACCTCGGGCTCGACGGCCAGGGCCCGGGCGATGCAAAGGCGCTGCTGCTGTCCGCCGGACAAGGCGAAGGCGTTCTCGTCCAGCCGGTCCTTGACCTCGTCCCAGAGAGCGGCTTCGGTCAGGCTGCGTTCGACGATTTCGGCGATCTTGTCCCGATTCCGCAGTCCGTTGACGCGCAGGCCGTAAGCGGCGTTGTCGAAGATGGATTTAGGGAACGGATTGGGCTTCTGAAACACCATCCCGACCTTCTTTCGGATGTCGACGACGTCGACCTTCGGCGACCGGATGCTCTCCCCGTCGAGGAGGATCTGGCCGTCCACCTTGGCCCCGGGGATGACGTCGTTCATCCGATTGAGGGTCCGGATGAACGTGGATTTGCCGCAGCCCGAGGGCCCGATGATGGCCGTGACCCGGTTCTCGTAGCAGAGAAGGTTGATGTCCTTCAGCGCTTTTTTAGAGCCGTAATAAAAATCCAGGTGGCGGGCTTCGATCTTCGGCTTGTTTGCGGTCATGGATCATCTCCTTTTGCGGCGGAGCCGGTAGCGCAGGACGACGGCCGCCATGTTCATGCCGAGGACGAAGACGATCAGGACGAGGGCCGTGCCGTAGGCCAGGGGCCGGACTTTGGCGATGTCGTGGTGCTGTGTGGCCATGATGTAAAGATGGTAGGGGAGGGCCATGAACTGATCGCCCAGAGACTTCGGAAGAAGGGGCAGGGAGAACGCCGCGCCGGTGAACATGATAGGCGCCGTCTCGCCGGCCGCCCGGGCCAGGCCGAGCACGGTCCCCGTCAACATCCCCGGCAGGGCATAGGGGAGGACGTTGGTCCGGATGGATTGCCATTTGGTCGCCCCGAGCGCCAGGGCCCCTTCCCGGTAGGAATTGGGGATCGTCTTCAAAGCCTCCTCGCCGGCCGTGATCGTCCAGGGCAGGGTCATGAGGCCCAGGGTCAGGCCGGCGGAGAGGATGGACGTTCCGAACTTGAGGATGTTGACGAAGAGAATCACGCCGAACAAACCGTAGACGATCGAAGGGACGCCGGACAGGTTCCGGATGGACAGACGGATGATGCGGGTGATGCGCGTCTGCCGGGCGTATTCGTTCAGATAGATGGCCGTGAACATGCCCAGCGGGATGGACAGCGCGGCCGTGAGGAGCGTGACGAGGAACGTGCCTACGATGGCCGGAAAGATGCCGCCCTCGGTCATGCCCCGGCGCGGCGCCTGGCTCAGGAATTCCCAGGAGATCGCGCCGCCGCCCTTTTTCCCGACGTCGTAAAGAAAGAGAATCAGAACGGCCAGGACGAGATAGAGACAGACCCGGAGGAGGAAGAATCCGGCGACCTGGACGATCTTTTTTTTCGCGGCGTTGCGGAGTCTCATTGTTCGCGCTCCTGATACTTGTTCAAGACGACGTCGGCGACGAGATTGACCCCGAAGGTCATGATGAAGAGGACCAGGCCGATCGCGAAGAGGGCGTAATAATGCGTCGTGTAATATGGGACTTCGCCGAGCTCGATGGCGATGTTGGAGGTCATGGTCCGCACCGAGTCCAGCAGGCCGTGCGGAAATGACCGGGCGTTGCCCGTCACCATCAGGACGGTCATCGTCTCGCCGATCGCCCGGCCCATGCCGAGCATGAACGCGGCGATGATCCCGGACAATGCGGCCGGAATCTTGACCCGGACGAGCGTCTGCCAGCGGGAGCCGCCGAGGGCCAGCGAAGCTTCGCTATAGGCCGGGGGCACGGCGTTCAGGGAATCCTCGGATATGCTGATGATGGTGGGCAGGGCCATGACGGCCAGCAGGATCGCGCCGTTGAGGGCGTTCAAGCCATTGGTCTTTCCGAACACTTTGGCCAGGGCTGGTCCGACGAGCAGGATCCCCAGGAAGCCGATAACCACGGAAGGAATCCCGGCCAGGATCTCAACGACGGGCTTGACGATCTCCCGGACCCGCCAGTGGGCGACGTCGGAGAGGTACGCGGCCACGCCGAGCCCGATGGGGAAGGCGATGAGGACCGCACCGATCGTAACCAACAGGGTGCTGACGATCATGGACAGGATGCCGTATTCCGCTTTGACGGGGGACGTCGGGTCCCAGGTGATGCTCGTCAAGAACTCCTTGATTTTGATCTCGCGAAAGGCGGGAACGGCCGAGGAAAGCAGGAGGACGAAGATCCCCAGGAGGACGATGATCGCCAGGAGGCCGTTGGTAAAGAAAAACGTCCGGATGATAGATTCTTTGATATTTCGCAGCCTTTGTTTGGTCATGTTCGTTCCGCAGCCTCGCTTTTAATATTTCCGCAACCCATTAGAAGGGGGGGCGAAGGGAGAGGCCGTCGCCTCTCCCCGCCCCCAGGCTGCGGAATTACTTAAGATTCTTCATATTGGCCTCGATATATTTGGCGCCGATCGGATAAAAGCCTTCCCGTTCGACGATCTTCTGCCCTTCGGGGCCGAGCTCGAACTGGAGGAAGGCCGCGGTCTCGGCTGAAGGCTTGCCGTTCGTCGACTGCCACAGAGCGCGGGCGATGGGATACTTGCCCGTGTCGACGGCGTCCTTGTCCATCGGTGAGGCGGCCGGCGACTTTTCGTCCTTGGAGATGGTGAGGACCTTGAGGCCCTTCATAGGCTTGCCCGTGGCTTTATCGATCACATAACCCACGCCGACGTATCCGATGGCGGCCGCGTCGGCCATCACGCCCTCGACGATCTGGGCGTTGCCGTTCATCTCCTTGACGTCGGTGGAGTAGTTTTTGTTCTTCAGGACGTGCTCCTGGAGGAAGGTGTAAGTGCCCGAGTTGGACTGCCGGCCATAGAGAGAGATGGGCATGGCCGGCCCCCCGACGGCCCGCCAGTTCTTGACGTCGCCGCGGTAGATCGCGCCGACCTGGTCCATCGTCATCTGGTTCAGCGGGTTCTTTTCGTTGACGATGATGCTGAGGCCGTCCACGGCGATGGCGAAGACCCGCGGTTTGACGCCGCGTTCCCAGGCTTGGTTGAATTCCTTGGCGCTGAAATCGCGGGAATGATCGGCGATGTCGCAGGTGCCGTTAATCAGGGCGGTGATTCCCGTGCCGGAGCCGCCGCCAAGGACGGCCAGGGGCGCCGATTTGGGGTTCTTGGTCATGTATTCCTCGGCCAGGATCTGGACGAGGTTGACCATGGTGTCCGAGCCCTTGACCTGGATCATCTTCTTCGTCTGGGCGATCAGAATCGGGGTGAAGACCAGGGCCAGGGCGAGCTCGGCCAGGGCGATCCACTTCTTGAATTTCGCGTAAAACATTTTAAGCCTCCTTGCTTTTAATATAGGTTTCAGAACGTGAGGAAGAACGTCAGGTTGACGATGATATCGCTCTTCTTCGCGGAGTCCTTGAAGTTATAGAACCAAACGTTGGGCTGGATTTTCCAGCTGCTGTGGATGGGCGTCCAGTCCGCGCCGGCGATGATCAGACTCAGGTCTTTGGAGCCGTCGGTTGAGTCCGGCCGGTAGCCGTCGTAACGGGCGAAGACGTGAAGCGTGTCGGGGATGATCTTGGTCGTGCCGAAAATCGAGTATCCGCCGATGTTGAAATGTTTGTTTGTCGTCGTCGCGTCAGCGTTGGTGATCTTGTTGAATTTGGCGTCGCTGTCATAAGTGAACCATTCTCCGCTGATGTTCAGGCCGGGGACCATATCGAAATAGCAGTCCACTTTGTACATTTTCGCGCTTTGCAAGTCGCTCAGCTTTTCGTATTCCGCATAGCCCCAGATGTTTAAGCCGGCCGTCGGCACGACCTGCAGATAGCCGCCGTACTTCTTATATTTGTTAAGCTCGGGATGGGAGTAGCCTTCGCCGTTCATGACCATGGCACCATAGCGGAGCTCCTTGGAGATCGCGCCCGTCAGGTTGACGCCCAGGTCGGCGCTCGAGGTGCGGATATCGGCGCCGGTGAGGTCCTTATATCCGTCGACAAGCGTCTTGGCCACGCTCCGGAGGCCCCAGCGGTCCTCGGCGATCTTAAAGGCCATGGTCTCGGTCATGCCGATTTTCAAGCTGGAATTGGGCAGAAGACCGGCCCAGTCGAGATAGATGTGCTTGACGAAGGGGACCAGCCTGTCGTCTTTTGTGCCTGATGTCGCGGTGAGGCGGCCCGTGTTGTCGGCGTCGATGCGGAAACGGAACTTCAGGTCGGCGCTGATCTTGTTCTCGTAGGTGAAGTAAGCCCGCCGGAAGGCGAACTTGTTGGTCAACGGGGTGGCATTGACCTTCGGATCCGTATTGGTGATATAGCCGTTGTTCGTCGCCCAGAAGCTGTAGTCGAAATAGATCGTCGTGCTGAACGTCTGCGGGGGCGGGGTGGTGGTTTGGGCGATGAGCCCGCCGGCCGTCATCAGCGCGAGCGCGGCGAAGAGGGCCAGTTTCTTGGCTTTTCCGGTCTTCATTCTTTGTTCTCCTTCATTGTTTTCAAGGCTAGAATAGACTCCCTGTGTTAAGAAATGATGAAGAGCGGATGAATTATCGGTGAACTAAGAAAGGCGGGGTTAAAGGGGGATGACGCATCCTGTCCCTAATAAAAAGAAAGGCTGATTGATATTTAAGGGGAGAAAATGGGGACAGGATGCGTCGACCCCCTTTAACTCGTCTCAATAACGGCTTTACAATAATCCTGGAACTGCCATTCCCGTAACCGCCATTCCTGCGCAGGCGGGAATCCAGCCTATTCGGCCGGTAACCTGGATCCCCGCCTCCGCGGGGATGACAAGAGAGATTATGAGGATAACAACATTGTAAAGTTATTGCTGATACAACACGCTACAAAGCGTGCGTGAGCTTGTGCAGGGCCTTCCCGAACCGTTCGATCTCCTCGAGCGTGTTGTAGTGGACGGCGCCGGCGCGGACCATGCCGCCCGACTCTTCGACGCCCAGCCGTCTCGTCACTTCCAAGGCGTAGTAATTGCCGTCCCGGACGTAAATGCCGTCGCCGTCCAATTTCTCCGAGACCTGGCGCGGGGTCAGCCCATTCAGCCGGAAGGAGAAGGTGGGCACGCGCGCGGCGAACCTGTTTTCATCGGTCAGACCGTAGATAGTCACGCCCGGCGTGGCCCGAATGACTTTAAACAGGGCTTTGCTGAGGTTACCCTCGTAGGCGCGGATAGCCGCCATGGCCTGTTTCAAGTGAAGGGCGCGGTCTTTGAAGGTCTGGTCGAATTCGGCGATATGATCCTTCCCGAACTGCCGGCCGACCCACTCGAGATATTCGAGCGTTCCGAGCAATCCGGCGATCGCCTCATGGTTCTGCGTTCCCGTCTCGAATTTCCCCGGCAGCGTATCGTGGGCGGGGCGGACTTTGTATGCGAACAGCTCGTCGAGCAGGTCGAAGCGGCCGTAGAGGATGCCGAGGTGCGGACCGAAGAACTTGTAGGCGGAGCAGACCAGAAAATCGCAGCCCAAGGCCTGGACGTCGATCGGGCCGTGCGGCGCGAAATGGACGGCGTCGATGAAGGCGAGGGCGCCGGCCTGATGGGCGAGCGTCGTGATCTCGGCGACAGGATTGATCGTGCCCAGCGCATTCGAGGCGTAGCCCACGGCGACGAGCTTGGGGCGTTTCTCGAGCGCCGCCCTGAGGCTGTCCATGTCGAGCGTGCCGTCCTCAGGCCGGAACTCGACCCAGTTAACCTTCAGCCCCCAGTCCTGGGCGATCAGAAGCCAGGGGGAGATATTGGCATCGTGGTCAAGGCGGGTGACGACGATCTCGTCCCCGGGCTGAAAGCGGCGGGCGAGCGAGCGGCTCAGGTGGAACGTCAGGCTGGTCATGTTCTGGCCGAAGACGATCTCTTCGAATCGGGCGGCGTTGAGGAACTCGGCCATGGCCGTCCGCGCCTTGAGGATGAGGGCGTCCGATTCGCGGCTCGTCTTGAACGCGCCCTCATGGTTGGCGTTGTGGTCGATCAGGCATTCCAGGATTCGGTCCAGGCAGTTCTTGGCAACTTGGGTTCCGCCGGGATTGTCGAGGAAAAGGGCTCCCGCGTGGAGGGCGGGAAATTGGTGCCGGATCTTGGCCGGGTCAAGGGTCATGAGGGTCTCCTGAGGATTCAGACATGGTCCTCCTCGATCTTCTGGACGAACTTCTCCAGGTCGTCCTCGATCTTAAGGGCCGTCCGTTCGTAGGCCTCGATCCCCAGGCCGCAGGGGTCCGGGACCTCCCAGCCGAAGAGCTTGTCCTTGGGGATCTCTTTCATTTCGCTTAACCGCATGAAGACGGGGGAATCCATGGCGATGATGTAATCGTAATTCGTCACGGGGAACTCGAGGATGTGCCGGGGCTTATGACCGGATAAATTAACCCCGTAGAATTCGCTGAGAATCAAAGCGGTCTCGGGGAAGATGGGGCCCGTCCCGGGCGAGATCCCGGCGCTGTCGGCCCGGATCATCCCGCCGTAAACCGCCCTGGCGATGGCCTCCGCCATCGGGCTGCGGCAGAGATTGGCCAGGCAGACAAAGAGGATCTTGATCGACTTCGACTTCGCCTCGTTCATGGCTTCCAACCTTCCCCAGTTTTATATCGTTGCCTCGGGGGAAAGTCAAGAAATACGGCTCGGAGCGGATCGACGTGGCTAATCCCCCCTTACCCCCCTTTAGAAAAGGGGGGGATCAATTGCCGATCCGATTGACTGCTCATTCCTTCTCAGCGATAATTAGCCCATGAAGACACTCTTGTTTCTTTTAAGTATTTCGGGGATCATGGCGTTGACCGGGATGGCCGCGGCGCAGGACAAGCCGCTCGAAACCGTCCCCTCCGTCGATCTCCAGAAATATTTAGGCCGCTGGTACGAGATCTCCTCGTTCCCCCAGAGCTTTCAAAAAGGCTGCCACTGCACGGTCGCGGAATATTCGATGGAAAAGAACTTCGTCCGCGTCATCAACACCTGCCGCAAGGACAGCTCGGAGGGCAAAGTGAAACAGGCGAAGGGGAAAGCATTCGTCGTCAAAGGGAGCAACAACGCCAAGCTCCGCGTCCAGTTCTTCTGGCCGTTCCGCGGCGATTACTGGATCATCGACCTGGCCGAGGACTACAGTTTCGCGGTCGTCGGGGCGCCGGACCGGGATTATCTCTGGATCCTGAGCCGGACGCCGCAGATGGACGAGGGGCTCTATCAGGAGATCGTCAAGCGCTGCGCGGATAAAGGCTTCGACATCAACAGACTGGTCAAGACCGACCAGACCTGCGCCGCCCGCTGAGATATTAATGGGGACACTATGCTACGTCCCCAATTGAAAAGGGGGACGTGGTATGGTGTCCCCCGATGCGCCCCCTATGCGATGCCGCGGATCGTCTCAAGAAATTTCCGCACTTCGTCGATCGTCAAGAATCCGTCGCGGTTCGTGTCGATCATCTGAAAGATGCGCGGACGAGGAAACTCCTCAGGCGTTAGCTTGCCGTCCTTGTTCTTGTCGAGCCGGTCGAACCAGGATTTTTCCTGGCCCGGCTGGGGAAGGGCGGCCCGCTGGTTGGCCGTGAGCTTGGCGCCGGGAGCGGACTGAGCGGTTCGGGGGGCCGGTTTCCATTTCGGCTCGGCCAGCCCGGCGTTCCAGGCATCATAGAGAGCCTGGAGCTTTTTCACGTCCTCGGGCCGGTCCTTCGCTAAGTTTTTACTTTCGCCCGGGTCGTTCGCGACGTCGTAGAGGCCGCCCTGTTCGGCCTGCCCCGACCAGACGAGCTTGAGGTTGCCGTGCCGGACCGCCCTTTGATTAGCGAACATCCGCCAATAGAGAGTTTCGTGCGGCATCCCGGCTTTCGCCCCGGTCAAATGGGGGACGAGGTCGACGCCGTCGAGTTTCCAGGCCGGGTCGGCCGCGGCGCCGGCTGCGGCCACGATGGTCGGATGGATGTCGAGCGAGATCACCGGCCGGTCGTTCACCTTCCCCGCGGGCAGCGTCCCTTTCCACTGCATCATGAACGGGATGCGGATGCCGCCCTCGAGCGCCTGAGCTTTGAAGCCGCGGAGCGGGGCGTTCGACGATGTCGTCTGCTGGGTCGGGCCGCCGTTGTCGCTGAGAAAGATAACGAGGGTTTTTTCTTCGAGAGCGTGCTCCCGAAGCTTCGCCAAAATCCGGCCGATCGCTTCGTCCATGGCCGAGAGCATGGCGGCGTGCGTCCGGCGGAGGTCGTCCTTGAGATTCTTGAACCGGTCGAGATATTTCTGGCCGGCTTCCATGGGAGCATGGACGGCGTTGAAGGGGAGATAGACGAAGAAGGGCTCGTTCTTGTGGCGGTCGATGAACGATAAGGTTTCGCGGGCCAGGGCGTCGGTCAGATACTCTTTTTCCTCCACGGGCTGGATGCCGCGCTGGATGGAGCCGTCGTTCATCTGCCGGCTGCCCGGCGCATAAGAATGGGCGCCTCCCAGGAACCCGTAGAATTCGTCGAAGCCGCGCTTCATCGGATGGAACCGGGGCTCGAATCCCAAATGCCATTTGCCGAACATGCCGGTGACGTATCCGAGATTTTTCAGCCGCTCGGCAATCGTCGTCTCATCGAGAGAGAGGCCGAAATCCGGCTGGGCCTGGTTGATCGGGCCGGGGTTGGTCTCGTGGCCGAAGCGCTGCTGGTAGCGGCCGGTCATGAGCCCGGCCCGCGTCGGTGAGCAGAGCGGCGCCGAGACATATCCGTGGGTGAACCGGACGCCGTTGCTGGCGATGGAATCGACGGAAGGCGTGGGAATGTCGGCGCATCCCTGGACGCCGACGCCGGCATAGCCGAGGTCGTCGGCCAAAATGAGGACGATATTGGGTTTTTGGCCGGGGGCGGCGGTTTCGGCGGCCCGGGCGACCCGCCAGAGCTCGCCTCGGGCAAGAAAGGCGGCGGCCGTGCCTTTCCCGAGGGTGTCAATGAATGCGCGACGTCTCATGCGGGCTCCTCCTTCAACGGAAGGTCTAGCGCTATTTTAGACAATATTCGAAAGAAAGTATTGGTATAAATATCAAGGGACATAGTTATACCCGAAATTGCCGATAGAAACGGCAACTTGTTGATCCTCGTGTTATTGCGAGCGCCCTTTGGGCGCGTGGCAATCTCGCAATGTTCGCGAAGGCCTATGAGATCGCCACGTCGCTTCGCTCCTCGCGATGACAGGCTCTATCGGCAATTTTGAGTAGCATGTCTCCCTTTGCGGATATTTTGTGCTAAAATGGCTCCCGCGCGAGGGTGCTTATGAAAGAAACTTTACTCCGCCAGATCCCGGCCGTCGATTCTTTGCTCGGCGATCCGGCCGGCCAAGATCTCATCGGACGATTCGGCCGGGAGGCCTTCTTGAAAGAATGCCGGGCCGCGCTCGACGACCTCCGAAACGAGATTCTCAAGGATGAGATCCCGGCGCCCGCCGATGAGTCGCTGTCGAAAGCGAGCCTTTTTCGCCGGATCGAAGGCCGGTTGAGCGAAAAATTCTCGTCCGGCCTTCAAAAGGCCGTCAACGCGACGGGCATCCTCATGCATTCCGGTCTCGGCCGGGCCGTCCTCTCAGCTCCCGCCCGGCAGGCCCTCGACGAAGTTTCACGGGGCTACTGCACTCTGGCCCTCGATCTCGAAACGGGCCGCCGCGGCCAGCGCGACGCGCGCGTCAGCCGCCTCCTGGCCGAATTGACCGGCGCCGAGGCCGCGACCCTCGTCAACAACAACGCCGCGGCCACGGTCCTCGTCCTCCACGCCTTGGCCAAAGGCAAAGAAGTCATCGTCTCGCGCGGCCAGCTCGTCGAGATCGGCGGCTCGTTCCGCATGCCCGACGTCATGAGCACGAGCGGCGCCGTCCTGCGCGAGGTCGGGACGACCAACAAGACGCACCTTCGCGATTACGCGGACGCCATCGGCCCCAGCACCGGGGCCATCCTGCGGGTCCATCACAGCAACTACCGGATCGTCGGTTTCGCCGCCGAGCCGGAGATCGAAGAGCTTGTCGAGCTCGGGGTCAAGCACGGCGTCCCCGTCATCGACGACCTCGGCAGCGGGGCGCTGGTCGACCTCCATGAGTTCGGCCTGCAGACCGAGCCGATGGTCGCACGAAGCATCAAGGCCGGCGTCGCTGTCGCCTGCTTCAGCGGCGACAAGCTCATCGGCGGCCCCCAGTCCGGGCTCATCGTCGGAAAGGCGGACGCCGTCAACCGCATCAAGAAAGACCCCCTGGCCCGGGCCTTTCGCTGCGGCAAATTGACGATCGCGGCCATGGAGGCCACGCTCAAGCTGTTCCTCCGGCCGGAGACGCTCAAAGAGCAGCATCCGTTTTATCGCATGCTGTCCTGGAATCTCGAGGAGCTCCAGCGCCGGGCCCGGCGCGTCGAACGTGATCTCAAAAAACGGCTCCCTTCCGAGGTCCGGATCTCAGTGGTCGATGACGGCTCCCAGGTCGGGAGCGGCTCCGCGCCGGTCGAGACCATCCCCACGAAATGCCTGTCCGTCAAAACCTCTAAGATGGGGCCGGACGAGATGGCCAAAGCGTTGCGCCTCGGCAAACCGCCGGTCTTCTCGCGAATCCACAAGGACGCTCTCCTCTTCGATTTCCGGACCATCCAGCCCGACGAGGACAAGGTCGTGGAAGAGGCGATCGTTAGAATAATAACCCACAATAAATGCTAATCATGTCATTGCGAGGAGCGAAGCGACGTGGCAATCTCCAAAATAAGAATCTTTCTTGGAGATCGCCGCGCTCCTTTCAGTCGCTCGCAATGACATGGAATGATCATCTCGCCTAACGAACATGATCGACCTCGAAAAACGCCGCCGGGTCATGGGCCGCTCGATCAAGCTCGGCCACTGCATCTGCAATCCCAAGGAGCCCTGCCCCTGCGATCTCTTCAAGCAGAAGAACGTCTGCCTCTGCGCGGGGGAGCGCGAGGAGGACGCCGCCGAGGACGCCCCGCTGACCCGGTTCGTGGAGAACGCCGGCTGCGCCTCCAAGATCAGCCAGAACGATTTGAAGCTCGCCCTCGCCGGACTGCCCCACGTCTTCAACCCCAAGGTTTTAGTCGGCGCGGAGTCCTGCGATGACGCGGGCGTCTACAAGTTGAACGATAAGTTGGCCCTGGTCCAGACCGTGGACGTCTTCACGCCGTGCGTCGATGACGCCTACGTCTTCGGACAGATCGCGGCGGCCAACTCCGTGAGCGATGTCTATGCCATGGGCGGAACGCCCCTGACGGCGCTGTCCATTGTCGCTTTTCCCATCGAAAAACTCAGCCCGAGGATCATGAACCGGATGCTCCAGGGCGGGATCGATAAGCTCAAGGAGGCCGGGACGGTCGTCATCGGAGGCCACAGCATCAAGGACAAGGAGATCAAGTTCGGCTTCGCCGTCACGGGCGTCATCCATCCCAAAAAGATCGTCCGCAACGATAAAGCCAGGCCGGGCGACGTCCTCATCCTTACCAAACCGATCGGGACGGGGGCCGTCTGTTTCGCCTCCCAGCTCAACAAGGCGAAAAAAGCCTGGATCGGGGAGATCGCCCGGTCCATGACCGAGCTGAACAAGACGGCCGCGGGGATCATGATCAAGGCCGGCGTGCGCTGCGCGACCGACGTCACCGGATTCGGGTTGGCGGGCCATTTGAGCGAGATCGCCGCGCAGAGCGGCGTGACGGCCGAAGTCTATGCCGGATCGATCCCCGTTTTCGACGGCGTTATGGAGTGTTTCCGCAAAGGGATCATCTCCGGGGCGGTCGAGCGGAACCGGGAATCCTCGGCCAAATTCGTCGAAAAGGCCGCGGACGTCGGCGAGGACCTCGAGACGCTGTTCTATGACCCGCAGACCTCGGGCGGACTGCTCATGTGCGTGCCCCAACGGAAAGCCGCGGCCGTTCTCAAAGAGCTGAAGAAAAAGGGCGCCAAAAAAGCGGCGGTCATCGGGCGGATCTTGGAAAAGTCCGAGGGGAGGATAGTTCTAAAGAGATAATGATGAGATCCTTCGCTTCGCTCAGGATGACAGACTTATAATTATATGACCGAAAAAGAACACCTCATCGTCGGGACCGCCGGTCACATCGACCACGGCAAGAGTTCCCTGGTCAAGGCCCTGACCGGAACCGATCCCGACACGCTTCCCGAAGAGAAGGAGCGCTGCCTGACCATCGAGCTCGGCTTCGTCTTCATGGACGTCCCGGATTACGAGAAGCAGATCGTCTTCATCGACGTTCCCGGCCACGAAAAGTTCGTCAAGACCATGGTCGCCGGGGCGAGCAACATCGACGTCGTGCTGTTCATCATCGCCGCCGACGAGGGGATCTCGGTCCAGACGCGCGAGCACTTCGACATCCTTCAGCTCCTCCGCGTCAACGAAGGGATCATCGCCCTGACCAAGTCCGACCTCGTTGATGCCGACCAGCTCGAAAAACTCGGTGGCGAAGTCAGAGCGTTCGTCCACGGAACGTTCTTGGAGGGGGCGCCCGTCATCCCGGTCTCGTCCCTCACGAGGTCAGGCCTCCCCGAGATCAAAACCGCCCTCATGGCTGCCGGACGCCGCGTCCCCCGGCGCGAGGACTGCGGCTACTTCCGCCTGCCGGTGGACCGCGTCTTCGTCATGCACGGCTTCGGTACGGTCATCGCCGGGACGGTCCTCTCGGGCGGGATCAAGACCGGCGACAGGATCGAGATCCTGCCCGAGCGGATCGAGACCAGGGTCCGCGGCGTCCAGGTCCACAAGGAGAAGCGCGAGGCGTCGGGGCTCGGCAAGCGCACCGCGCTCAACCTCCACGACGTCGACAAAGCGCTCCTGCGGCGCGGGCAGTGCGCCGTGGCGCCGGGATCGATCGCGCCGGCGACGCGCATCGATACCCGTCTCCATCTCTTGAAGCAGGCGCCCAAGGAGCTCAAAACCCGCGACCGGGTGCGCTTCCATATCGGGACGAACGAGGTCATCGCCCGCGTCATCCTGCTCGAAAAGGACAAGCTCTTTCCGGGCGAAACCATGCTGGCCCAGTTCGTGCTCGAATCGCCCACGGCGGCCTTCTATAAAGACCGGTTCATCATCCGGACGTTCTCGCCGCTCAACACGATCGGCGGGGGAGACGTCCTCGACATCGCCCCTCCGCGGCACAAACGGTTCGACGCCGCGGCGCTCTCCGGCATCCGCCGTTTCGAGGGGGCGCCGGAAGAAGCCGTCGAGCAGTTCTTCAGGAAAACGCCGGAACGATCGCGGACCGTGGAAGAAGTTTCATTAGGCCTTTGGGCGGGGCTAAAGGCCGTCCGGGAAAGCATCCAGAAGCTCATGGACTCCGCCCGATTGAAGTCGATCGCGGCGGAGAAAGAGATGCGCTATGTGGTCGCCGAGAGCTGGCCGGGGCTGCTCCAAAAGGCGTCCGCGGCCATTAACAAATATTTCGCGGCCAATCCGCATCGGCCGTTCATGCCCCGGGCCGACCTCCATTCCTCCATGTCAGGCGTGGCCGATGAGCCGATGTTCAAGACGGCCGTCGATGAGCTGGCTGGGAGCGGCGCCGTCCTCCACAAGGAAGGCGGACTGACCCTTCCGGGTTTCGAGGCAAGGCTGGAGTCGAAAGACCAGGAGATCGCCGACCGCGTCGAGGCCATTTTCCGGAGAGCGGGCTTTGAGCCGCCCCTCGAAGAAGACGTCTACCGCGTGTTGCGGCTTCCGCTCAACCAGTTCCGCAAGGTCCTCGGAACGCTTTTTCAGCAGGGGAAGCTCATCCGGCTCGATCCCAAGGTCATCTACCATCGAGCGGTCTTCGATAAAGCGAAGGCTTCGGTCCTGGAATATCTGCGCTTGAAGCGGTCGATCACTATCGCCGAGACGAAGGACATCCTCCGCGTGTCGCGCAAATACGCCTGCGCCGTCCTCGAGTATCTGGATAAAATTCAAGTCACCCGGAGAAACGGGGACTTTCATGTGCTAAAATAGACGAGCCGGGAGGGCATGGGGTCTGGTGGCCCCTCTGGACTTCAAATCTAAAAAACAAGTCGGTCGATGCCCTCGGACGAATTCTTCCACCCCCAGGCTTTCTTTGTGATATAATAATCTTGTGAAGCGCGCGAATAAAGCGAAAGGGATTCTTCTTCTCAAAACCTCGGACGAGGGCCGAGAGATCGAATTCGAACTGGCCTTTTTGCGATCTCTGACCCCGCGTCAACGATTTCTTCTCATGGAACGCAAGAGCCGGGAGATGAAGGCTTCGCTTCGACGACATGACCACGGAACGCCTCCTTCAATATCTAAAAGAAGCTAAGGCCGTATTCGTCATTATCGGAGCGACGGCCTTTCCGGCGTATGGTTATGCCCGCGCGACGCTGGACATCGATTTTTTCGTCAAACCGACTCGCGCCAACATCCGGAGAGTCATGAAAGCCCTCCGCCGGTTCGGCTACGATCTGGCCGATTTCGACGAAAACGACTTCCTGACCCATAAGGTCCTCATCCGGCAATACGTCCTCGAGACGGATATCCACCCTTTCGTGAAAGGCATTTCCTTTAAAGATATCTGGAAAAATAAGATCCCCGGCAAGATCGAAAAAAGCGACGTTTTTTTCCCTTCGCTCGAGGATATGATCCGGATGAAGAAGGCCGCCGGCCGTCCTAAAGATCGGGAAGACCTGAAATTCCTACGGAAGCTGTTGGAAGCAAAAAAGGCCGATTGACGGCCTGTATCCTTTATTTCGGTGATAGAAGAATCCATCCCCTGTAACAAGAGCTATAGACAAATAACGTTCCAGTACACATCGGGTTGGGAATTTGCTTTTGAACTTGTGTTAAAATAGATGGGCCGGGAGGGCATGGGGTCTGGTGGCCCCTCTGGACTTCAAATCCAGCACGGCTTCTGACGAAGGGGCTGGGTGGGTTCGATTCCCACATCCTCCCGCCATCCCTTATTTTCCTTGTTTTTCAATTAGTTGTGAGATATCAAGACTTTTATTGACGGCTTTTTGCGTTTCAATCCCGATACCGTAATTTCAACGCTTTTAAGTCCGTTTTGGCACACCGGTGGCAAACGGGGATGAGTCTATCATTTTAAGGATCGGCGGAGTCTCAAAGTTGGCAATCAGGGGGGGCATATTGAAAAAATTGTATGGGAATCGAGTTGTGTTACCGATCTTTCTTGATATTGTCTACTCTGATAAAATCTTTGAAATCCGTTGATATAGTAATCAAATTAGGCTCTCTTCCATTTTGTGTGGGTTGAGATAAGAGAAGATCCGGGAACGGCCGAAGCGACCATAGAGGGTTTAGCCTTTCCGAGCCGTCCTTCGAGGGAAGCCGGGTCGGAAAGAAGCCCGGCCGGCGAAGCTTGTTTGAGCTTCCCGGCATACCCCCGTTATTCAGAAGCCGGGATGCGAGTTCTGAGCCGCCCAGAAGGACGGCGAGGAAACGGCGTTAAAAACCCGGATCGGGAGCGAGGCCGATTCCGGATCTACTCCCCTTGACCTGCCCCCCTTCGATCGATCCAGGTATAATGGGAAAAAACATGACTTCGTCGCCGAGGTCCGCGCACTGACGACCGATGGCCGACCGCTCGAGGTCGCTTACCGATTTAAGGTCCCTTTGGAGAACCCCGAACTGCGCTGGCTGTACCGCAAGAACAAGCGCCTCATAGATTTCCCCTTACCCGCTATCGGCGAATGCATCATGGTGGCGAAGGGAGCGTAGGAAAAAACGAATTCCTGTCCGAATTTCGCTGACGTCAAGCATCGAACTCGAAATGAACGCCGTCGAAGGAAACGGCCGTTCGAGCGGCCGTTTAAGGGGTTTGACATCGTCGCGCGGCTTCCACTATAGTTTGGGCATGATCGAGGGAGTGCATTTGATTCCCCAAGCGGAAATTCGGCGGACCTCGGAATACGGAGATCCAGGCCGGCCGTCGAGACCCTCCCAGGGAGAATTCCAATGAAAAAACCGATTTTTGTTTTCCTTCTTTTGGTTATGGCATCGCTTTCTTCTTTGGGACAGACCGCCGAGGATTATCTGAACAATGGAAATGCTCAATTCAATCAACAAAATTACGTCGGAGCCATCGAGTCTTTCACCAAGGCGATCGCCTTGGACCCGAATTTCGCTCTCGCCTATTACAATCGCGGAACCTCATACAAATATTTGAATAATTTTTCGAACGCCATTGCCGATTTCAATCGGTCGATTTCCTTGAACCCCTCCTATGTCAATGCCTACAGCAACCGCGGGCTCTGCTATGCGGCTTTGAATAAATACGACCAGGCCATCTCCGATTTATCCTATGTCATTCTCCTCGAACCTGCTAACGCGGACGCGTTTTTCAACCGCGGATACGGATACCGGATAACTCAAAAATACGATCAGGCCATCTCCGATTACACCAAGGCCATCTCCTTAAACCCAAAAGACTCGGATGCCTACAGCAACCGAGGGCTCTGCTATGCGGCTTTGAAAAAATACGACCAGGCTATCTCCGATTACACCAAGGCCATCTCCTTAAACCCAAAAGACTCGGATGCCTACAGCAACCGCGGGCTCTGCTATGCGGCTTTGAAAAAATACGACCAGGCCATCTCCGATTACACCAAGGCCGTTTCCTTGAACGGGAATGATGCCAATTCCTATATCAATCGCGGAAACGCCTTTGACATTTTAGGAAAGCATGAAGATGCGATTTCCGATTATGACTCGGCGATTGCCATAAGCCCGGATAACGCCGTGCCCTATTACAACCGCGGGAACACTCTGACCCGAATGCACAATTACAAAAAGGCCATCTCTGATTTCTCCACGGCGCTGCTCATGAGCCCCAAATATGCCATTGCCTATTCCGGACGCGGAATGGCTTATGATGCATCGAAGAAATACGGCGAAGCGATCTCCGACTTCACGAAGGCGATTTCCATCAACCCGGACGATGGGTATTATTACAGCAGCCGCGGCCAAGTTTATGGGAAATTGAAAAAGTACGACGAGGCTATCTCCGATTTCTTGAAAACAAAATCCTTGAATCCCGAAAATGCCTCGACTTATGACGATCTCGGCTACATGTATCTCGGGAAAAAAGATTATAAAAACGCCGCAGCGAATTTCAAAAAATGCATTTCGCTGGACGGCAAGAACTTCGACGCTATGCTCGGAATCGCCATCGCCTATTTCAATCTCGGCAATCTCAAACAGACAAAAAGCTCTATCCTTCAGGCCATAGCCGTTGAGCCAAGGCTTGCCGAAGGGATGGCAGGAATCGAGAAGGTCGAAAAAGAGGGATATTTCTATTCCGACGAAGACAAGCGGGATTTAAAGAAAATATTTAAAATTATGGGAAAAACCGCCCCCCGGGGAGTGGGGATCGGGATAGCGAAGGGCGTCGATTTCCGCCTCTTGCCGGTTCCATCGGACTTGCAGCCTGGATCGCCAGTCGGGATGCAATCGGCTGTGCCCTGCCCCCGCTCATTGTACCACCTGTGAAGTGAAAATTGGAGGGATCTTTGCGGCTAGGAAGGAACTCCCGCTGCCGACAGTCTCTTGTTGGATTTGTCGTTCCTCAAGGAGAAATTATGAACAAAAAAATTAGGTCGTTCGTTCCGCTTTTGCTCTTGTTTGTATTCCTGCCAAAGGCGCTGGATGCCTCCGTCTTGACGATTCGCCTCTATGGAGGCGGGACGTATCTCCAGGGAGGGGATATCAACAGCGGCATGAAAGGCTGGGCGGACTATTATAAAGCCTATTATGGAACATACGGTTATCCGCAGCAGACCGGTTCCTTCGCTCCCGTTCATCTCGGTTTCGATGCCGGCGGCGACATCATCTTTCACCTGACGACGCGCTTCGGGATCGGACTGGGAGCGGAATATCTCATGGCGACGAAGTCGTCGACCCTGGCTTTCCAGTCGACGGCTTCGAGTTTCACCATGAGGTTCGTCGGAATACCCTCCGCCATTCCGGCCAAATTGAGCTTGTTCTATTTCCTGCCCTTGGGGAACCGGGTCAGGGTCAGCCTTCATGCCGGCGCGGGTTATTATTCTGCGAGCGCGCGCTTGGAATCTCACTCGAGTATCGACTACATCATCGACTCCAGCGCCAAGGGCATCGGCTATCACGGCGGCCTGGGCTTGGAGTGGGAGCTTTTCCCTAAATTCTGTCTCCTCATCGAAGCCGCCGGCCGATATGCTTCGCTGTCGGGATTCGAAGGCGATGTCACGATGGTCGGCTTGGGAGGCTGGAAGGGAAAACTCTACTACTGGGGAGCTACGGCATCTTTCCTCGACAAGTTCAACTATATCGACCTTTTGATCGGTGCTCCCGGGGGAACGGGCTTCCTATTTGTTCGGGAGGCCAAGATCGATTTCAGCGGGTTCAGTCTGCGAGCGGGCTTCGTCATCAAGCTCTGAACGTCCTGACCGTCGAACAGTTTCCAAGACAAGAGGGACACGATACCCTGTCCCCGTCTTCTTAAACCGCATTAAACTGATCATTTCATTGTCTCCAACGGGGACAGGGAATCATGTCCCCGAAACTGTTCTACTCAGCTGAACGTCGGCTTGACAAAAAATCGGCGTGACCCTATATATAAATAGTGAAAATCGGCGCGGTGAGGAGGGTCACCATGGCAAAAAACGCTCTGAGCCCTGAGATGTTGTATGAGATCGGGAGATGGATCGAGAGAAGATATTCCAGAAGAACGTTTAGATCTAGAATCGTCACGGAGAAGCTGAATTGGCGGGATCTGTCTCCCCAAAGATTTCGAAGGCTCAAAAGAAGGGCGGCGAGGCTGTCCCGTCGTCTCGAAGCCCTTGAGATCCGACGACAGGATGTTCTCAGGCTGCTCAAGGTCAAGTTGCTTAAGGAGACCGGCGGAATCTACGGATGATCCGTGATCGTCGCCGCGGATCCATGATCGGTTGAGAGCCCGCCCGTTTTTGGTTTGCCGGATGACCTGCCCTCTGACCGGCGGAATAGCCTAAGGATGTTTTTCATGGACCCGATCATTCGCGTCATCGACCTTTGGAAAGAGTATCCCGCGGATGGCGATAAAGGAACGGCCGCCCTGCGCGGGGCCTGCCTCGAGGTGCGCTCCGGCGAAATCATAGCCCTTCTCGGGAAAAGCGGCTCGGGCAAAACGACCCTTTTGAACCTCCTGGCCGGCATCGACCGCCCGACCAAGGGCCGGATCGAAGTGGACGGCCGGGATCTTGAGGCCATGGGCGAAAGGGGGAGAACGCAGTGGCGGCGCCTGCGCCTCGGCTTCATTTTTCAGTTCTTCAATCTCCTCCCGACTTTGACCGCCTTCGAAAACGTTTTCCTATCCCTTGAGTTGGCCGGTCATCCCGACCCTCAACTGGCCGTTCAGGCACTCCGCGATGTCGGCCTGGAGGGCAGGGACCACCGCTTCCCGCACGAACTGTCCGGCGGCGAGCAGCAGCGCGTCGCTATCGCCAGGGCCATCGTCAAACAGCCTCTTCTCATCCTGGCCGACGAGCCGACGGGCAACCTCGACACGCAGACCGGCAGGCAGGTGCTCGACCTGTTGGTCGAGCAGTGCCGCCGGTCCTCGACCACGATGATCATGGCCTCCCACGCGGCCTCGACCCGGCGCTGCTGCGACCGCATCGTCCGGATCGTCGACGGGGAGATCGTCGAGGAAGCGCCGGCCGTGGACATCGAGCCTTGAACACGGTCACCCGCTCGTTCCTGCGCTACACGTTCCTCCGGCGCGGCCTGACCGTCCTCCAGTTCTTGGGCATCGCCTGCGGCGTGGCCGCGACGGTCGGCATCGTCCTCTCCGCCCGGTCCGCGTTGACCGGCTTTTCCAAAGCGATCGAATTCCTCAAAGGCAAATCCACTCACTCCATCGAGCGACCCGCCGGACCGATGGATGATGGCATGCTGGTCCGGCTTATGGGCGACCCGGCCGTCGAGGCTTTTTCGCCGGTCATCGAACGGAGCCTTCGTTTGTCCACCGGAGAAACGGCCAGGATTCTGGGCATCGATCCTTTTCTCGATAAAAACCTGAGACCTGGGCTGGCTTACGCGATGACGACGGATAACGCAGAGGAGAACTTGAGCAGCAGGCTCACTTTCCTCACAAAAAACAACGCGGTCCTCGCGGAAGAGCAATTGGCCAAGCGACTCGGCGTATCGGCGGGCGCCGCCATCCATACGGTCAAAGGCGACTTCGAGGTGGTCGGCGTCTTTCCCAATCCATCGGGCGAGCCCCTCCTCCTGATGGACATCGGCCACGCCCAGCGGCTCTTCGGGTTGGACGGCCGGATCGACCGCGTCGACCTGATCCTGAACGATGGGCCGGGCTTCCTCTCGCGCTGGGAGAAGGGGTATCACGTCCAAACGGGCCTCAAGCGGCGCGAGACCCTGGCCCATATGCTCCGGGCCTTCCGCCTGAACCTCGAAGCCCTCTCCCTGCTGGCCCTCTTCGTCGGGATCTTTCTCATCTACAACACGGCCATGTTCGCCGTGGTCAGCCGGAAGAAGGACGCGGGAATCCTGCGCAGCCTGGGGGCCCATCGCTCCGAGATCGTCGGCGCGTTCCTGACCGAGATCCTCCTGCTGGGCTTCTTCGGCGGCATGGCCGGCGGCGTCCTCGGCTATTTTCTCAGCCGCTTCCTCGCCGGCAAGGTCGGCGGCACGATCAGCAACCTCTACTTTTTCCTCCAGCCTGCGCCGCCCTCCTGGTCGTTATGGATCGTCGTCGCCGGCACCCTGCTGGGCGGGATCGCCAGTCTTTTGGGGAGCCTTTGGCCTCTCCTCGAGCTCGTTCGGACCGATCCTGCGCGGGCCCTGAGCGGCAGGACGGCGGACCGGAGGAGCGGCGCCAACGCCCGGAAGTTGGCCGCGATCGGCGCGGGGCTGATCCTTCTGAGCCTTCTCGTCTTGTTTCTGTCCTCGACCCAGGTCTACGCGGGTTTCGCCGGAGCGTTCGGTTTTTTGATCGGGGCGAGCCTCTTGACGGGATTGGCTTTGATCCTTGTCAGTCCGGCGTTAAAACGGACGCTGGCCCGGCTGGGAGGTCTCCCGGGGAAGGTGGCCGCGGGAAACATCCATCTCAACTTGGGCCGGACGGCCGTAGCGGTGGCCGCGTTCATGGTCGCCCTGTCCATGTCGATCGGTTTGAGCACCATGATCGGCAGCTTCCGCCGGTCCGTGGAACGATGGCTGGACAACCAGATCAGCGGCGACCTCTATATCTCCTCCATGGACGAACTCGACGTTCCGGTCTCTCTCTATGATGAATTGCGGGCGATGAAAGGGATCGAAGGGGTCGATCCTTATCGGAACACCCTCACCTCGTTCCGGGGGACATCGGCCTATATTTCGGCCGTCGACGCGGGAGTGCTTCAGAGATTCGCGAACTTCGCCTTTCTCAAGGGCGGCCGAGAGAACTGGGACCGGGTCAAGGCCGGTGAGGTCATCATCTCCGAGAGCTTCGCCCGGCGCTTCGCGGTGAGAGCGGGAGACACGGTGACGCTCGACGCCGTCCATGGACCGGCCAAGCTCCGTGTGGCCGCGGTCTTTTACGATTACACGAGCGAGCATGGCATCCTCATGATGGACCGCGCCCATTATCTCCGCCTCTTTGAGGACCCGACGATCACGAGCCTTGGGATTTTCGTCGATCCGCGCGATCCGCAGCGGGCGGAGATCCTGGCCGAGGTCGGGCGGCGGGCGGGAGAATATGACCTGCCGGTCTTCACCCGGGACGAGCTCCACGCCAACGCCCTCAAGGTCTTCGATTCCACATTCGCCGTCACCACGTCCATGCGTATCCTGGCCATCATCGTCGCTTTCTTCGGGATCGCCGGAGCCATCCTAACCCTGTTTATCGAACGCCAGCGCGAGTTCGGCATTTACCGGGCCCTTGGATTTTCCACCCTCCAGGTGGCGGGGATCACCTTGATGGAAGCTGTGGCGATGGGGCTGCTGAGCTTCCTCATGAGTCTCGGGGTCGGGACGGCGATGGCCGCGATCCTGATCAAAGTGATCAATCTGCGAAGCTTCAACTGGACGGTCTTCTTTTATCCGATGGGAGCGCCCTTTCTCCTGGCGGCGGCGACGGCCCTGCTGGCCGGCCTTGGGGGGTCCCTTTATCCCATCTTCAAGGCGTGGCGGACATATCCTCAAATGCAGATCCGAGAGGAATAGGGAAGAAACGTGAAGAGGCGAAAAGGCCGCGAACGATCCATCCTCAGGGGATGCCTGCTGTCGGCCTTTTTCCTGGCCGGCGCGGCGGTGCTTTTGAGCCAAAACGGAGACTGGCTGCGGGCCGTTCAGCCGCGCGCCTGGAAATTTCCGGAGGACCATGGGTCGCATCCGGGATTCAGGACCGAATGGTGGTACTTCACCGGGAATCTCGCGGATGCGGCCGGCGCGAAATACGGCTACGAGCTGACCTTCTTTCGCCAGGGTGTCCAGTTCGCTCCGGTTAACGCCGAGAATCCCTGGTCCGTGAGGGACCTTTATCTGGCTCACTTCACGGTCACGGATTCGTCCCGAGGCGGGTTCAGGGCGGAGGACCTTTTGTCGCGCGCCGGTCCCGGGCTGGCCGGGGCCCGGACCGGACAGATTGACATCTGGCTCCTGGATTGGTCGGCTAAGATGCGGGAGGGCGCGATCCTTCTGAGCGCCCGCAAGAACGGGCTGGAACTGTCGCTCCAGCTCAAGCCGCGAAAGCCGGTCGTCCTCCACGGCGCGAACGGCTTCAGCCGAAAAGGGGAGGCGGAAGGAGAGGCCTCCTATTACGCCTCGCTCACCGATCTCGAAACTCAGGGGACGATCTTCCTTGCCAAGAGCGGGCCGCCGATCGCCGTGGCCGGAACGAGCTGGTTCGATCACGAGTTCAGCTCGAACATGTTGGCCAAGGACCAGGTCGGCTGGGATTGGTTCAGTCTTCATCTCTCCGACGGCCGGGACCTGATGGTCTATTTGATGCGCCGCGCGGATGGGTCCGTCGGAGCGGCCTCATCGGGAACGCTGGTGGAACGCGACGGCGCGACGCGCCATCTCGCGCGCTCGGACCTCATTATGAACGTCACCGACCACTGGCGCAGTCCGAAGAGCGACGGGAATTATCCGAGCCGCTGGCGGATCGCGATCGCCGCCGCCGGGATCGATCTCGTCATCACCCCTCTTTTGGCCGATCAGGAGCTCGTCGCGGCCGGTCTGCCGGGCCTCGTTTATTGGGAGGGGACTGTGGCCGGGGAGGGCATTTCGGGCGGCCGCCCCATCAAGGCCGAGGGCTATGTCGAGCTGACGGGCTATGCCGGGAATCTCAGATCGATTTTGAAATGATATGCCGACGAAAATAATCGTATCCTTGCGAGGGGCGAGAGGGCAAGATCATAATCCCTCCATTCCCCCCTTTAGAAAAGGGGGGTGAGGGGGGATTTGTATCCTTCGTCATTTTCTTTACACCTGTCCTTGATCAGAGACAAAGTCCCGCCTTCCTCCGAGCCTATCCCCCCGAGCGGCCGGTTGGCCCGATATTTGCTGGCAATGATATAATGTTAACCGTGGATGGTGAAGGCCTCTCGATTCGTATCTGTCAAGGACAAACGAAGCGGATGCCCAAGCCTTGGAGGAGGAAACTATGAGAACCGGAAAGTTCTGGGCTTTGGCCCTGGTCTGTATCATGCTCGTGGGTTGCGGGATCAGCCTGGTCCCGTCCAAGGACGAATGGTATGGCAAACATTACTACATCATGCAGGACTATGAATGGAAGATCTATAAATCGCTGTCGGCGGCGGGCCAGCTCGAATTCCAGAAGCTCTTCTGGGAAGCCCGTTCCCCCCAAAGCAAGAAGGAATTCGATCAGCGGGTCGAATACTGCATGCAGACGTTTAAAAGGGAGAATTCCAAACAGCCCTTCAACGTGGACCGGGCCCACATCTATCTGTTGAACGGCAGACCGGACCAGATCGAATACGGCCAGAACGATACCTGGGCGAATCACAATCAGAGCGGAGCGGCCAATTTCATGGGCGTCAACGACCGGACGAACGAGGACGTTTCGGCCAACACCGCCGAGGTCTGGACCTATCGTTACGACAAATTTCTGATCCAATACGTTTTCCTCTTCCAATCCCCGAGCACATGGAAGATGAACCAGGCCGTCTTTGCCGGGAATCGCTACGTCGGCGCGTTCGAGCTGCAGAACAAAGAGGATTTCTTCGGTCCCACGAACGAGGCCGAGTACAAGGCCAAGTTCGAGGAATTAAAGAAGATCAAGTAAGGGACGGGTTTTTATCCGTCGCCGGGGCTCTGTTTTCGGGTGTGGGCGGATCGCCCGAATCAGCCTGTTCCTTTTTCTCTTCCTTCTTGATTTCGACCAGCGTTTTCTTGGACGGTTCCAAGATGCTCTGAATTTCCAGGAAGGCGTTTCCGAGGCTGCTGGCGTTTGGCTTCTTTTTGCGGTAATAGATCCACCCCCGCGACTCCATCTTCAGGAGGATTCTGTCCAGGAGGAATAAAACGATCCCGGCCCCGGCGATCCAAAGGAAAATCTTCATCGCCATCAATATAAAGGGATCGCCCCGATTCCGCAAGACAGAAAGCGAGTTGACAGGGAAGGCTAACCTCGTCAATAATGGACTTTCTTAAAGGAGGACCTATCTATGTCTCATCACATCCGCAAGAACGCCTCGACGCGTTTCATCCTGTTTTCAGCCCTCATCGTTCTCGTCGCTCTGTTCTCCGTGTCCGCGCAGACACCGGACACGAAGGTTTCGACCCGGCCTTACCTCTGGACGGACGAGCCCGACGGCTGCACGAGCATCCAGGTCGGCCGGCTCGCCTCGGAGGACGGCTCGGTCATGACAGCCCACACCTGCGACGGCAACTACCGCAACTGGATCAGCGTCGTTCCCCACGGCAAGTTCCCCGCCGGCTCGAAGAACAAGATCTTCTCCGGTAAGATGCACACCGAGACGCCCGCCGACGTCCGGGGCATGGTCCAGACCGGCGAGATCCCCCAGGTCGCGGAGACCTTCCAATTCGTCAACGCCGCCTATCCCTTCATGAACGAAGCCGGGCTGGCCATCGGCGAGACGACGTTCGGTGGCCGCCGCGAGCTCTACAATCAGGAAGGCATGTTCATGATCGAGGAGATCGAGCGGATCATCCTCGAGCGCTGCAAGACGGCGCGCGAGGCGATCAAGCTCGCCGGGGAGCTCATCAAGCAGTACGGTTATGGCGACAGCGGCGAGTGCATCACCATCGCCGACGCCAAAGAGGTCTGGCACTGCGAGTTCATGGGCGAGGGTCCGCTCCAGAAAGGCGGCGTCTGGGCCGCGGTCCGCATCCCCGACGACCATGTCGGCATCTCGGCCAACATCCCCCGCATCAGCGAGATCAACCTCAAGGATCCCGACCATTACATGGCCTCGGAGAACGTCTTCAAGGTCGCCCAGGACATGGGCTGGTGGAAGCCGGACAGCGGCGAACCCTTCAAGTGGTGGAAGGCCTACGGCGGCAGCCGCAAGCCCTACTCGACCCGCGAGTTCTATGTCTTCAGCACGCTCGCCCCGTCGCTCAAGCTGACCCAGGACCTGCCCGAGCTGCCCTTCTCCATCAAACCGGACAAAAAGGTCTCGATCCGGGACATGTTCCGGCTGTATCGTGAGGCCTATGTCGGCACGGAGTTCGATGCGGGCAAAAACCTGATGGTCCCGCGGCGGCAGATGGGGCGGCCGGGCCCGCCGCCGGCGGCCGGGGCCCAGCCTGCCGCTCCTCAGCCGGCGCCCGAGATGATCCGGAGCCCGCTGGCCAATCCCTGGATGTCAGGCGACCTGACCCAGCTGGCCAACGCCCTCAAGCCCGGCACGGTCACAGCCCCCCGGACGATCGCCATCAACGGCTGCGCTTATGCTACGGTCCTCCAATGCCGCGGCTGGCTGCCTCCGGCGGTCGGCACGGTCTGCTGGTTCGCTCCTGATAATCCCGGCTTAAGCGCCCGCTTCCCGCTCTTCGCCGGCGTGACCGAGCTCCCGGCGGGCTTCGAGATCGACGGCCAGCACCGCTTCCGGACGGACTCGGCCACCTGGACGATGCGCACCGCCAACCGTCTGGCCCTGGTCAGGTGGGGCCAGGCGCAGAAGATGATGGAAGACACGATCCGCCAGTTCGAAGAGAAAGGCCTGGCCGAGCTTCCCATCGTCGAGAAGAGGTACATGGAGATTCTTGCCAGCAAGACGCCCGATAAGGAACCCTTCAAGCCGGCCGAGTACCTGACTCAGTACTCCGGCGATTTCGCCCGGGCCATCCTCAACAAGTACGAGGAGCTGACCGGAAAATTCTGGTACATGCTGAGGGGCGGAATATAAGAATCAATGGGGGACATGTTCCAAATTCTCCGGAATTCGGAACGTGTCCCCTTCTTTTTTATTAGCTAAGAATACAGGGCGATTGTCCCCGGCCTATTTCCGGATTTCACGAGGAGCCTATCGCCATGAAAAGATGCCTGAGGCTTTTGCTGCTGGCCGCCCTGCCGGCGCTGTTCGTTCTTTCACAAACCACGGACATCTATCAGCGGCCCGAGAAATTCGAGCGGAGCCGCGATTACGACGCCCTCCACTACAAACTGAAATTTTCCTTCGACGTCGCCCAGAGGACCGTCTATGGCGAGAACACGGTCACCCTGTCGTCGTTGAAGGACGATCTGCGGAAGGTCGCGCTCGACTCGGTGGACTTCAAGGTCGCCGCCGTCACCGATCCAAGCGGGGCTTCGCTCGGCTTCGAGCAGACGCCGACACAGCTCCTCGTCGCGCTCTCAAGACCCTTGGCCCATGGCGAAAGAACGATCTTCACCGTGGCCTACGTCCTAAAGGACCCCAAGACCGGGATCAAGTTCGTCGCCGAGACTCCGGACAACCCGGCGCAGATCAACACTTACAACTGGCCGGAGGACGCCCGCCACTGGATCCCTTGCTTCGACTATCCCAACGACAAGGTGACGGACGAACTGATCGCGACCGTCCGCGCCGATCATAAGGTCCTGTCCAACGGCCGCCTGGTCGAGGTCACCGAGGACTCGGCCGCGGGCACGAAGACCTATCACTGGGCCATGGAGCAGCCCCATCCCACCTACAGCATCATGATGGCCATCGGGCCTTTCGAAGTGCTCCAGGACAAGCTCGGCGACCTGCCCGTCGATTACTGGGTCTACAAAAAGGATGTTCCGAACGCCCCGCGCTCGTTCCGGAAGACGCCCCGGATGATCGACTTCTACAACAAGACCTTCGGCTTCGCTTACCCCTGGGCTAAATACGACCAAGTCTGTTACGCCGGCTACGGAGGAGGCATGGAGGCCACGACGGCGACCATGCTCGGTCAAAGCACGATCCATGACGCCCGCGCCGATCAGGATTTTTCGAGCGAGGGCCTGGTCGCCCACGAGCTCGCCCACCAATGGTGGGGCGACCTGATCACGGAGCGGGACTGGGCCGACGTCTGGCTCAGCGAGAGCTTCGCCACGTACGCCGAGCATCTCTGGACGCGCTTCGACCGCGGCGAGGACGAGGGCGCGCTCAATCTCCTCGATAAAAAGAACAGCTATCTGCGCGAGGCGCACACGCGCTACATACGGCCCTTGGTCTTCAACCGCTATAACAACCCCTGGGACGTCATGGACAGCCACTCCTACCCGAAAGGCGCGACGATCCTCCACATGCTGCGCTTTGTCATGGGCGACAAACCGTTCTTTCGTTCGCTCGGCCTGTTCCTGAAGAAACACGCCTTCCAGAGCGTGGATACCCACGATCTGATGACCGCCGTCAAGGAGGCGACGGGCGAGAATATGGACTGGTTCTTCGAGCAGTGGATTTTCAAGGCCGGGCATCCCGTGTTCGAGGTGAGCTATGCGTGGGACGAAAGCGCGCGGAAGGTCCGCCTCCGGATCGTCCAGACCCAGGACACATCGAAAGGCGTGCCGATCTATAAGACGCCCGTGCTCATCGGCCTGGCCATGCCCGGGACAGCCACGAGCGAGAGGATCTGGATCACCAAAAAAGAGGAGACCTTCGCGCTCGACGCGCCGCAGAGACCGCTCCTGGTCAGATTCGACGAAGGACACAACCTCCTCAAGGAGTGGACATTCGTCAAAAGCCGCGAAGAGCTTCTCTACCAGCTGAAGAACGATGACGCCCTCGGCCGGCTCTGGGCGTCCTCCGAACTGGCCGCCCACCTCGACGCTTCCGATACGGTCAAAGCTCTGATGGATCGAGCCCAAGGCGACCCGTTCGGGGCGGTCCGGCGAGGAGCCCTCGAAACGCTGGCTAAAAGCAAGCCGCCGGAGATGGCCTCTTTTCTCAGGGAACGATGCCTGGACCCGAACTCCAAGGTGCGGGCGTCGGCGCTGCGGGCGCTCGGCGATCTCAAGGACCCCAAGCTCGTGAAATATTTGGAGGAGCGCTTTCTTAGGGACGACAGCTACGTCGCTCAGTCGGAAGCCCTGGCCTCCATCGGAAAATGCGGGGACCGCGCAGCGGCCGAATTCCTGAGCAAGGCCGGCCAGACCCCGTCGCCGAGGAACATCCTCAAGCGGAGCGCGGAGGCGGCCCTGAAGATGATCGAGAATCCGGTCGCGATCAAGAATGAAATGCGGCTTAAGGACAAGGCCGCTTGAGGTTTCCGAGTTGACGCACGCGGGGCCCTTGTTGTTAAATGATTTTTCCGTAAACCAAGGCCGCGCTCCTCAGGAAACGCGCTCAAAAAAGGAGACGAAGGATGGCGAAATTCGAGGGGATCCATTGGGCGGACAAACAGATGCGCTACGGCCTGCCGGACAAGGAGTACGAACTCCTCGAAGGCGACGCCCGCGTTTTTGCCGTGTCGCGGTCCATCCATTACGCCCTGTTCCTGGCCTTCGAAGGGATCCGCTTCTTCTGCCGGACTAACGCCGAAGGCCGGCTTGAGGTGACGTTCCTGAACTGGCACAAGAACCTCGAACGGCTGCAGCGGGGCATCGCCTTCAACCTCTCGGAGGAGCAGCGGCACCTCGTTCCCTCGGTCGAGGAGATGGAACAGCTCTTCGTCCACCGCTATTTTGCCGAATCCGCCATGAAGGGCTTCTTCGAGGAGATGGCCTCGCTCGGCGCCCAGGGATACCTGCGGCCGTTCACCGTGGACGAAGAGCAGTCCATCGGCGTCACCTTCCCCAACAAACCGTCCATCCGGGCCGCCGTCAGCCGGTATGACCGCTATCTCGGCGAGCCGTTCTGCGGCGTTGTGGTCTCCAACCTCGTCCGGGCGGTCGGGGTCAATAAGACCGGCTGTCTCAAGCTGGGCGTCAATTACCTGATGAGCGTCAAGGCCGTCGAGGCGGCCCGCCGGATCTGCCCGGACTCCGCCGCGGCCCTCTTTCTGGACGACAATCCGCGGGCGAGGATCGAGGACCGCCGCGTCACGGAATGGGATTCGTCGTGCTGCCTGTTTGCCTTCCGCGACGGAACGGTTGTCAAGATCCCGGAGAACGACCTCATCCTTCCCTCGGTCACGATCCAGGGCATCGCGGCCATCTTGAGGGATATGGGAGTGGCGGTCGAAGAGCGGCACCTGACCTACGGCGAGCTCGTGGCGAGGGCGAAGGCCGGCGAACTCGTGGCGGTCTCGAGCGTGGGCACGGCGGGTATCCTGAACCGCTGCCAGAAGTTGCATCTTGTCGACGGAGAGGGAAAGATCGCCCTGACCCATACGGCCGACGACAAGCATCCTCTATTCGCCAAGCTGGCCGAGGCGAAGGAATATTACTGGAATATTTACAAAGGAAAAGCCAAGCCGCTACCGGGGATGACGCTCTACAAATACGCTCTCTGACAAAAACAAGGTTAGAAAGGGTCGCGTCTACACGTTCCGGTAAAAAGTGGAACGTGTCGACGCGACCCGGATTTTTCATGCTCCGGCTAAAAGTCAGGTCCGGGCGGCTTACAGGGCGAACCCGAAAGTCAGACCAAGGATCGGCTCTTTTAAGAAATTCTTGAAGGGCGTGACGGCGAATACCGTGAACCTAAGACCGCCGGCCTTGAGGCCAAAGTTCAACTTCGCTCCGAAGTCCGAGGCGTACGACCCGCCGATTTCGGAGCCGACCAGCCACCACTTCGTGAGCCCCCCGCCGAGGAAAAACCCCTGGCCATGGAAATTCAGCAGGACGGCGGGCGCTACGAAAAACGCCCCGAAATCGAGGTTGTTGACGATGACGTAGCCCTCGGGGCTCAACGACAGGTTGGAGCCGAGGAAGAGATCGACGGTCAAGCCTCCCGTCCACAAGAACGGGTTGAAGGTGAACGTCTTGTCCGTGACGACGCCGAAATTCAGGGATAGGCCGGTCTGGGCGGACAGGCGGGGAGTGGTGGCCAGCAGGAGCGCTGCGCCCACCAGAATCAAAATCGCGAACTTTTTCATAGGAACTCCTTTCTAATTAAAAAGAATGGTTCTCTTCCATTTTGTGTGGGTCCAAGGAGGAGGGGTAGAAGATCCGGAATCGGCCTCGCTCCCGATCCGGGTTTTTAACGCCGTTTCCTCCCCGCCCTTCTCAGCGTCTCAGAACTCGCTTCCCGGCCTCTTAATTGCGGGGGTTCGCCGGGAAGCTCAAACAAGCTTCGCCGGCCGGCCTCTTCCGGGCCGGCTACCCTCGAAGGACGGCTCGGAAAGGCTAATCGTCATGACCTCCGGTCACCCGCAACGGATGAAAATAGCCATTTTTTTGAACGCGATATATCGGCATATGGCTATTTTCAAGGTAAACCCTCCATGGTCGCTTCAGCCGTTCCCGGATCTTCTCTTTTTTCTCCACACAAAATGGAAGAGATCCGTTCTTTTTTATCCTATTTTTTGTTAGGCGAGCGGGGCGGGGGGTCGTCGCCGTTGACGCGCGCGGCCCAGAGGAGGCCCCTCTTCACGATCTCTCGCGCCTGAGACACGTCGAAATCGGCCGCCACATGGCCGAGCGACGTATAAAAGATCCGGCCCTTCCCGTACATCTTCTTCCAGACGACGGGCATGACACTGCCCTCGATCCAGGGCGCGTACTGACCCGTGAAGGTGGTCGTCGCCAGGACATCGTTCTGCGGGTCGACCTGCATGTAATACTGCTCGGAATGCATCTTGAAGTCGGCAAGGCCTTTGGTGATCGGGTCATCATGGTTCGTGACGTTGACCTCGTAATCGATGACCCCGCCGGGATGAGCGACCCACTGCCCGCCGACCATGAACTCGTACTCGACATTGCTGCGAAACGCGTCGGCCATGCCGCCGTGCCAGCCGGCCATGCCCACGCCGCTCTTGACCGCATCCTCCAATCCCTTTTCCTGTTGGGGGGTGATGTTGGCCATGGTGAAGGCCTGGACGATGAGGTCGAGCGAACGCATCTTTTCGGCGTCGAGGTAGGAGTCGAGCGTGTTGGAGATCTCGACGTCGAACCCCTGGTCCTTGAGCCAGGGGGCGAAGATATCGACGCATTTCTTGGGCTCGTGACCGTCCCAGCCGCCCCAGACGAACAAGGCCTTTTTCTTTTTCACCGGCGCCTGCCCGGCCAGGGTGATAAACGCCAACACGAAAACGGAGATCATGGTGAACAATAGAATCTTTTTGGCTTTTGAGCGGATCATTCAGTTCTCCTCACAATCAAATCTCGCCGTTTCCCTTATGTCATCGCGAGCGACCGAAGGGAGCGTAGCAAATCCCCCCTCACCCCCCTTTTCTAAAGGGGGGAATTCTTAACTCGCCCCCTTTCCAAAGGGAAGAGTTATTCAGCTCCCCCCTTTTCTAAAGGGGGGGATGGGGGGATTATTATCGCCCCATCGCTGCGTGCCTGGCAATGACAGGATATCCAATCTTAAAGCTCTTTGATCCAAATGTTCCTGAAGCGGACGGGACAGCCGTGGTCCTGGAGCGAGATCGGGAGCTTATCGGCGTGGGCGACATACGGCGGCCGCAACTTGTGGGCCGTCGGTCCGGTCAAAATGGCGGAGTTTTGAACCACGATACCGTTGTGGCTGACGGTCATCCCAGCCGGCCTTAAGAGCTTCTTGTCCTTATCAAAACGCGGCGCGTGAAAGATGATGTCGTAGGTCTGCCATTCGCCCGGCTTCCGGCAGACATTGAATGCCGGCGGATACTGGCCGTAGATGGCCGCGGTCATCCCGTCGGCGTAGGTCTTGTTGTCAAAGCAGTCCAGGACCTGGACCTCATAGGCGTTCATTAAGAACACGCCGCTGTTGCCGCGCTCCTGGCCCTCGCCCTTGACCACGACGGGAGCGGCCCATTCGATATGGAGATGACAGTCGCCGAAGCCCTGCTTCGTCTGGATCGAACCGGTGCCGGCCGCGACCTCCATATAACCTTTTTCGATCTTCCATCGGGCGGGATTCCCTTTGGCGTCCGCCCACTGGGAGAGATCCTTGCCGTCGAAGAGGACGACGGCCCCGGGCGGAGGGACGACCGGCGGTCCGGCCGGGCCTGGGTCGAGCACCGTCGGCAGTGGCCGGTTTGGGTCGTGGACGGCCCATTCCATCTTGGGGATGGTCTGCGTGACCGCGAAACCGATGAGACCGAGGATCACGACGAAGACTATGAAGGAAGCCATTGTTCGCATGTTATCCTCACGTTTTTGAAATCGGGTACACGGACCGAATTTAGAAATTCGGTCCGTGTACCCATTTTCTTTAAAGCGACCAGCCCTGCCGGTATTCTTTGTGAACCCACCGATTGGCCTCGGGAAGGTTCATAACCTGCATCTTTTCCGCGTCCCACTGCAGAATGGTCTTGGCTTCCTTCATCCGGAGGGCGACGTTGCCGAGGAGCATGGTCTCGGTCAGCATTCCGCTATAGGAGAAGTCCGTGGTCGATTTCTTGCCGGCCTTGATGGCGGCGATCCATTCCTCCATGATCCCCGGCGAGCGCGGGATGGTCTTGTCCGGCCGCTTGTAGTCCTGCATCAGCTTTTCGGGGAGGATGCGCGGATTATCGCCATAGGTACTGCACATGATCATGCCCTTGGCGCCGACGAACAAGCAGCCGCCGCCGTCATCCCCCATCATTCGTCCGTCGTCAAGGACGGCCGGGCGCGGAGGCATCAGGCCGCCGTCATACCAGATCATTTTCGCGGGCGGCATGGTCCCGCGCTGAGGAAATTCATATGTGATCACCTCCGCCACGGGGAAAGAATCCTTTGTGTACTTCGACGAGCTGGCCTGGACCGTCGAGGCATGTCCGAGCTTGAGCGCCCAATAGATCTGGTCGATCAAGTGGGCGCCCATATCGCCGACGGCGCCCGTGCCGTAGTCCCACCAGCCGCGCCAATTGAACGGAAGATACGCCGGATGGTAGGGGCGCCAGGGCGCCGGGCCCAGCCAGACGTCCCAGTCGAGGGTCGGAGGCACCGAGGGGATCTCTTTCGGGGCGTCGATGCCCTGCGGCCAGATCGGGCGGTTGGTCCAGACGTGGGCCTCGCGGACATCGCCTATCGCCCCGTCCCAGATCCATTCGCAGATCAAGCGCGCGCCTTCCATGGAATGGCCTTGGTTGCCCATCTGGGTGACGAGGTTCCGCTTTTTAGCCTCCTCGGCCAGCAGCCGCGCCTCTTGGATCGTGTGAGTCAGCGGTTTCTGGACGAAGGCGTGCTTGCCCATTTTCATGGCCGTCATGGCGATGACGGCATGCGTGTGATCGGGCGTGCTTACGGTGATCGCGTCGAGGCTCTTCTCCTTGTCCAGCATCTGCCGGAAGTCTTTGTATTTATTGGCTTTATCGTATTTGGGCTGAAACTCCGGCTTGTTGTTCCTATGGGACAGGAAGCCGGCCATCTGGGTGTCGTCGCAATCGCACAGGGCGACGATGTTCTCCTTGCTGCAGGCCCAGATGTCGGACGTCCCCTTGCCGCCGACGCCGACGCAGCCGATGTTCAGCGTATCGCTCGGCGCCTGGTATCCCGGGCCGCCCAAGACCTTGCGCGGCACGACCATGAAGCCCGCGGCCGCCGTGGCCGTGGTGCCGATGAACGCGCGGCGGGTCAAGGGCGTGCCGGGTTTTGAAGAATGATCATTGCGGATCGTCATGATGCCTCCTCCCTAACAGAAATGATGTCTTGCATAATCGCAACTTGAAATACTATATATACGAATGGAACTCTGAGTCAACTTGGAGGGGAAGTGGGGAAGTCATGGATTCAGCGATGCCCAGCGTTCTCATCATGTTGACACGCCTCTCCCCCATGATACAATGAATAACCGAGGATGAGAATGACCGATATCCAGAATAATATCAAGACGATAGCCGAGAAATATCACATTCAGATCATCTATGCGTTTGGCAGCCGGGCCAAGGAGATCGCACGCGTTTTGAAAGGCAAAAAGCGCGCGCTTACGCGTTCCCGATCCGACCTGGATATTGGAGTCATACCGGATAATCCATTGAGAGTGAAGGAGATAGCCGATATTTCTGTTTTTTTCGAAGATCTTTTCGATCTGCCGCGGGTCGATATCGTCGTCGTTCCGGCAGCTCCGATCCCCCTCGCTTACCAAATCGTCACCGGCGAACTCCTTTACGCCAAGGACGATCGATGGGAAGCGGAATATCAATTGATGATCATGAGGATGATGGCCGACCTGCGTCCTCATCTCCGGATGAAGAGAGGAATGATCTTGAGGGCATAATATGACCCAGGCAAAAATCAACGGAGACATCGTCAGCCAACGGGTCCTTTGGGTGAGGAGGATGATCACCTCCCTCAAGGCTCTTCCCCAGGATAAAACGAAATTCCTGAGTCATCCAAACAACGTCGCGGCCGCGGAATCCTATCTAAGGCGGGCCTTGGAAGCGCTTTTCGATCTGAGCCGGCATATCCTCGCCAGAAAATTCGCTTATCCCACGGCGGAATATAAAGAGATCGCCGAAGGCTTGCTGGAAAAAAAGATCTTCAAAAAGAAAGAACGAGATCTTCTTAGAAGAATGGCCGGCTACAGAAACCGGATGGTCCATTTTTATCATGAAATCACGCCTGAAGAGCTTTACGACATTTGCCGTCATCAGTTAGACGACATTTCCAACTTGCTCGATACCATCTTAAAACGGATGAATCAAAATCGAAAGTGACTACTCAGGTAGACAGGAGTCAGAATTCAGAATGGCCTGCGAATAGGCCTCCAACAGCTCTCGTCGCCGGCATTCTCATTCTGTCTCCTGAATTCTGACTCCTGTCTACCTGAGTAGTTACAATCGAAAATGATTCTGTTCAGCGTCACATGAGAAGGATCATCTGGCGCGGAAGGGACCGCATTCACTCCATTTATTAAATCTACTTTTGGGAGTGGATTTCCCGGATATAGATGTTCTTGAACGTGAGCGGCGTGCTGTGGGCCTGGAGTTCGATCTGCCCCGTCGGATAGATGGGTTTCTCACGCTCCCAATAATTCTCCATAACGACATTGTCCGCGACCAGAACGCCGTTGAGATGGACGGTCACGCGCTCTCCGGTCATCCGGATATAGAAGGTGTTCCATTCGCCGACCGGACGGTCGGCACGCAAGAGCGGCTTGGCGGGATGGATCTTGTTGTTATAGATCCCGCCCGAGCCGTCCGGGCTCTGGGTCAGGTCCCAGATCTGGACCTGGGGTGATCCGCGCAGATAGATTCCGCTGTCCCCTTTTTCCCGGATCTTCCAATCCACGAACATTTCGAAATCGCCGTAGTCCTTGAGCGTGCAGAGGCTGTGCCCTTGGCCGTCAAAAACGAGCGCCCCTTCGACCACCTTCCAGTGCTGCCGCATGAGCGCGTCCGCCTCCGGCTGGGTCTTTTTCAGTTCCGCCGGCGTCATTTTAGCCCGCTGGGGGGGGTCGGCGACCAATCCCTTCCATCCGGAGAGGTCCTTGCCGTTGAAAAGAGCCGTGAAGCCGTTCTTGAAAAGGAGCGACCGGGCATATCTTTCGGCCTCGTCCCGATCATATTCGTTTTCGATGGAGAGCAGCGCCTTCTTCAAGATCATGGCCGTTTCGAGGCCGGCGAGCCCTGCCGCGCCGGGCGCGGACATGACCATCCGCAAAACGGCCTGGGCCGCCCTGACTCTCAGGGTCTTGTCGTCGAAGAACTTGGCCACGGCTCTCAGTGATTCCGGCGTTCGGATGCCGGCCAAGGCCGACAGAATGAGATTCTTTTCATTGACCTCGACGGCGACATCCAGAGCGTCCTTCAGGAGCAGGAGCTTTCGCTCGGATGAGAACTCCGCCTCTCCCGTCAATCGAGCGATCCCCTGCAAGGCCAGGTAGCGGTTTTTTCTATCGTCCGTGGTCCTGGCCGTCTTCCACAATTCTTCGAGGGCGCTTCCGTCCAACCAGTTCGATAAAGCATAAAGCGCCGCCGCCTGCAGCTGGGGATCGGGATTTCTCGCAGCGGAGATCACGAAGGCGAGGGCCTTCTCCCCGCCGATCCTGGCCAGCGGCTTGACGAGGTCGGCGCGCTTCGGCCCCTGGGCTTGTTCGATCGCGGTCAGAACCGCCTCCGCGCGGCGTTCGGGTTCGGGAATCTGGTTCGCGGCGGCGACGAGGGCGTTTTGGACGGGCACGACATCCGCGGTCCCCGAGACCGCCGAAAGAAGACCAATGAGAGCAGGCGCATCGTCCGGCCGGGCCAGCGGCTCAAGCGCCGCGAAGGCGGCCTTCCGGACATTCTCGTCCTCGCTCCGGGCCTGGGCCAGGACGAGCCCCGTCGCTTCACGGGCTTTCCGCTCCGCCAGCATCTCGATAAGCGCGATACGAGTCTGAGCCGGAGCATCCATCAGGATCGAAGCGGCTTTCGCAACGACCCTGGCCGGGGAAAAGAAGGACAACGCCTGTCTGACGGCACGGACCTGCTCCGCGTCTTCGGACCAGAGGAGAGGCCAGACGTCATCGAAAACGGCGTCGCCGCCCAACCGCGCCGACGCCACGGCCGCGGCCAGGCTCACCCATTTATCTTCACCGCCGATCTTTCGCCGGACGGTCTCCAGTGCCGCTTTGTCGCCGCGGCGGCCCAGCATGGCGATGACGTCGCCTTGGTTTTCAGGCCGCAAACCGGCCAATTTCTCGATCCAGCGCGCCGTCGCTTTTTCCCCGGGGATCGCTTCCGCCAGCTCGAGCGCCTTCTGTCGGAATTGGACGTCGAACGATTCGGCGGCATCGAGAAGGACGTCCAAGACATCAGCCCCGAGGATCCGGACGAGAAGCGTCAGCGCGGAGGCGCGGACCTGGCTCTCTTCAGGCAGAGTGGAGTTCCGGATGAAATCGCGGCAGATGCGCTCCGCCGCATCCTTCTTTCCGTTCTCCCATTGTCTCCGGGCGAACAGCAGATAGAGCGACGCGGACCGCGCCCGCTCATAGGGCGAAGCCGTCACCGCCGATCTTTCGAGAATGGGCTGAGCGGCAGGATCCCCGATGTTGGCCAGAGCGAAGATCGCGGCCCGGCGAATCCCGGCGTCCGGGTCCGCGGCATAAACCAGGATCTTTTTCGAGGCCGCCGCGCTCCGCAGCTCGCCCAAGGCCTGGATGAGCTCGATCCTGTTCCCGACCGGAACGGTCTCGAGCGATTTGAGCAGCGCCGTCTCCGCTTCGGGCGCATGAGAGGCGACGAGCGCCCGGGCCGCCGGCCCGCATAATTTCGGGTCGTTCAAGAGCTTCGCCAACGGCTTGACGATCTCTTTCTTCCCGACGAGCTGAAGCTCGCTGAGAAGGAAGGCCTTGACCTCGGCGTCGCGCGGCTCATCGAGAGCCTTGAGGAGTTGCTTGACGAATATTCGCCGTTCGGATTCGGCGCCCGCTCGGCTCACGTTGACGGCCACCGCGTCCAGGGCGAAGCGGGCCAGGCTGTCGTCGTCCGTGCCGGGGGCGGCCAGTCGCCCCAAGACGTCGCGAAGGCCGTCCGGACCGAGCGAGAACAGCTCGGCCGCGAACGCCTCTTTTTCCTTGGCGTTATCGGCCGGGAACTTGGCCAGGATTGTCGAGACCTTGGCGGCCAGGGCCGGGTAATCCTGGGCGGCTAAATTTGAGGATATGGAAAACGCGATGAACAGAATTAGGATGAACGTAACGGTTTTGGCTCTCATCGATCTCATCATTTTGATCGAGGATAATCCCCCCTCACCCTCCATTAGAAAAGGGGGGAATTCGCAACTCCCGATATCCCGTTTCGTCCGCGCCTTTCTCATCTGCTTCTCACAAATGCCAGGGGGCGCGCATCGGCTCGAAGATCAACCGGTTGGCCTCCTCGTCTCCGATGAAGCGCTGGACCGCCGGGTCGAATTTGAGCGGGCGGCCCAGCCGCACGGCGATCTTGGCCAGGTTGACGAGGGTGCAGGTCCGGTGGCCGTTCTCTTCATTGAGGGCGAATCTTTGTCGCGTTCTCACGGCCTCGGCGAAGTCGATCAGCTGCGGTTCGGGATCGGGGAGTTCGATGGCCTTTTCCCTGAGGTTCGGGATATCCGATCGAAAGCTCCGGTAGAGCCGGCCCAGCGGCCCCTCGATGAACGGCGCCTCGGCGTCCCGATTCTCGCCGTCGAGGATGATCTCGCAGCCGTCCTCGTATTTGAGGCTGATCCGGCGCCAGCTGCCGCAGGCGTCGGGGTGCTGCTGCGGCCCGTCGGATTCGATGGCGATCGGGCTCGTCTCGTCCTTTTCCAAAAAATATTGGACGGGATCGAGGTAATGCATGCCCATGTCGCCCAGTCCGCCGCCGTCGTAATCCCAGTACCCGCGGAACGTCTGATGGACGCGGTGGGGATGATACGGTTTGAACGGGGCGGGACCCAGCCAGAAATCGTAGTCCAGCTCCTTGGGAACGGATTGGGGCGGGAGATACGTCTTGCCGCTCCAGTAGAATTTCCAGTCGAATCCCGTGACCCCGCTCACCGTCACCTTGAGCGGCCACCCCAGCAAGCGGTTCTGGACGACCTTTTTGATCGGTTTGACGGTCGAGCCGAATCCATAGAACGGGCTCTGGAACCGGAACCAGGTGTTGATGCGGAAGAGGCGGCCGTTTTTCCGGACGGCCTCGACGACCCTCTGCCCTTCCCCGATCGTCCGGGTCATGGGCTTCTCGCACCAGATGTCCTTGCCTGCCTCGGCCGCTGCGACGGACATCAGGGCGTGCCAGTGGGGAGGCGTGGCGATATGGACGATGTCGATATCGGGCCGGGCCAAGACGTCGCGGAAATCGCGGTAGCCTTTCACGGCGGGCCCGGCGGCTTCGAGCGCGGTCTTGAGATGGTTCTCATCGACGTCGCAGACGGCCAGCAGCCGGCCGTCCTCGTATCGGATATGGCCGAGGCCCATCCCGCCGACGCCGATGATGGCGCGCGTCAGTTCGTCGCTCGGGGGCATGCGGCCCGGCCCTCCGAGGACCGACCGAGGGACGATCGTAAACGCGGCCGCAACCGCCGCGGATGTTTTGAGGAACTCCCGCCTTCCGAAGCGTTTTCGTCCGGCCATGCCGACCTCCTCTGTCCTGGATCGAAGGACAACGATTTACCTATCTTACGCATTCCCCGGCCGGCAATCAATCCATTTCGGGCAGGATAAAGCCTGTCGATTTCTGATATAATCTTCGGGCTGGCTGGAGCGCCGCCCGTATTACGGCGAATTCCCAAGAGAGGTTTGACCATGTCTTTCATCCTTATGGA
>Ga0315288_10000086_pt1 | contig 95431 bp, 68 predicted proteins | sample YL17G11_20_MG_FD_203454 | JGI IMG/M metagenome (GOLD analysis project Ga0315288, IMG submission 203454) | Sediment microbial communities from Yellowstone Lake, YNP, Wyoming, USA - YL17G11_20 | ecosystem: Environmental > Aquatic > Freshwater > Lake > Sediment | place: USA: Wyoming | collected... | reverse complement strand
CTTTGTTCTGGGGGCAAGCTAGCGCAGGTTAGCCCGACGTAGCGAACGAGATACAGCAATAGGCCCCGAACGGTGGGGCACACCGCCGGGGCCGGTGCATAAGGTGGGCTCACCCCATGCATTTCTACTGTGAAGGGGGCCGCTGCGGCAGGCAAGCCGGGCCCGGGACCTCCCTCGTAGATGGCTGACAGCCCGATTGGTCGTCGCCCCTGCCCTGGGACTAGTACGCCTGCCCTCCTTTGCGCGGCTGACCCCCAGCCGGCTGTTGGCGCCGGCGATGGCGTCGGGGCGGCGTGAACATAGCCTGCGGTCCGCTGGCCTGGAAAGAGGAGCGAAGTCATGAAACGCCTCGCATTGGCTCTCTTGCTCGTGACGGCGGTGGGGGCGGGTGTGCTCTTGGCTCTCAACCGTCCGGGCGCTGACGCCAGCCCTGGCGCCATCATCACGGTAGACAGCACCGCCGATGGCGTCAGCAACGACCACTGGCTCACCTTGCGCGAGGCCATGCTGCTGGCTACAGGCGACCTGGCGCTAGCTCAGTTGAACGCCAGCGAACAGGACAACGTGTCGGGAACGCCCGGCGCCGGTTCGGACGACATCATCATCTTCGACCACGCCGTCTTTCCGCTCCGCCCCCCTGCCACCATCGCCCTGGGCAGCTCGTTGCCCTGGCTGCACACCGGCAACGACACTGTGGACGGCTCCTCGGCCGGGGTGGTCCTGGACGGCGCAACCTTGACCTTCCCCTGCTTCAATATCGCCTCCGACAACAACGCCATCAAGGGCCTGGAGATCTTGAACTGCGGGAACACTGGTATCTATCTCGACCCGACCGCCGATCAAAACACTATCGGCGGCAACACTCCTGAGGAGCGCAACGTCATCTCCGGCAGCGGCGGGCCCGGGGTGGAGATCATGGGCGGAGACGGCAACGTGGTAAAGGGCAACTACATCGGTACCGACGCTTCAGGCACCACCGCCGCGCCGAACGGTTGGGCGGGCGTCGAGATGTACTACGGCGCCAAGGGGAACATCGTCGAGGGCAACCTAATATCCGGGAACCACGAGTGGGGCGTGCGGATCCGGCTGGAGGGCAGCTTGGCGGTCAGCGGCAACGTGGTTAAGGGGAACCGCATCGGGACTGACGCTTCAGGCACTGCCGCCCTGCCCAACGGTAAGGGTGGTGTCACTATCGAGGGCAGCGTGTCCTCAAAGGATAACATCATCGGCGGGAGCGGCCCCGGCGAGCGCAACGTGATATCCGGCAATAGCACCGGTGTGAAGATCACGGGCAGCGGCGCGGACGGCACCGTTGTCCAGGGGAACTACATCGGCGTCGATGCTGCAGGCACGGCCGCGGTGGCGAACGAGGTGGGCATCTCGATCGAGGATGGTGCGCAGAACAACACCGTCAGGGGCAACGTCATATCCGGCAACGGCTTCGGGGTCTTTATCTCCGGCAGCGGCACGAACAGCAACACCTTCAAGGGCAACAACATCGGCACCGACGCTTCAGGCAGCGCGGCCGTCCCCAATATGGTGGACGCCGTCTACATCAAGGACGGTGCCCAGCGCAACGCTATAGGAGGCAGTCCCGGCGACGGCAACCTCATCGCCTTCAATGGCGGCGGTGGCGTGACCGTGGCAGGAGCGGCCACGACCGGCAACACTATTAGCGGCAACTCCATCCACTCCAACGGGGACAAGGGCATCGAGAACTGGAACGGCGGCAACAAAGAACTGGCGGCGCCCACCATAGAGACGGTGGGTTCCGTCTTCGGCACTGCCTGCCCCAACTGCACCGTCGACGCCTACTCCGACCAGGATGACGAGGGCGAGGTCTACGAGGGCTCCACCACGGCGGACGGCGACGGTAACTGGACCCTCCCCGGCCTGCCGCAGGGCCCCAACATCACCGCTACCGCCACCGACTCCGACGGCAACACCTCCGAGTTCTCGCAGCCGCTAATGCCTCCCTGGCCGACGCCTACGCCCACCGCCACGCCGACCCCCACCCCGACCCCCACCACCACCGCTACTCCCACCCCACCCGCGGGGCCCACTCGCACCCTGGCCTGGGGCACCGGCTGGCACAACGAGACATCGAGCGGCGCTTCCACCCCCGAGGAGGCCTTCGCCTGCGCGGCGGGCAAGTACGCGGCCGCCTATCGCTACGTGGACGGAGGGCTCGAACGCTACTTCCCGGGCCGGGCCGAGATCTCCAACATGACCGACCTCGAGCAGTATGACACCTTCCTCATCCTTATCACCCAACCCGTGACCTGTCTCATGCCTCAGGCCTCTGTCCCAGGCACGACCCGCACCCTCCAGTGGGGCCCCGGCTGGCACAACGAGGGGTGGTCCGGCGCCGACGACACGGCACCGCAGGACGCCTTCGGCTGTGCCAGCGGCAAATACGCGGCCGCGTATCGGTTCGTGGATGGAGGGATGGAGCGCTTCTTCCCCGGTCGGCCAGAGATCTCCAACATGGGGCCGCTGAACAAGTACGACGCCTTCCTCATCCTGGTGACGGCGCCTGTGAGCTGCACCATGCCCATCGCACCATAGGGCTCGTCGCTGCGGCCCTTGTCGCCCTCACCGCGGGCGCCTGGTACGCCCGAAGGTGGGCGGGGTAGAGCTGTTTGATGCTCCCCATGATCAACGTGACGGTACTCGCCGAGTGTTGGCGCATCAGAGACGTGCACCTCTGAGGGAGCGCCCCCAGTCAAGAGGCTACTCCAGGCCCAGTACGGGCCACCCCTTCCTCCAGAGCCCATCACCATCCCGTTTGTTAGACAACTGTTAGCATTCTGTCATTGTTTCCCATAAGAGAGAGCGCCTACCTTGGAGGCGGAGTAGTCCGACCTCGCAAAGCTGGAAAGCGGGACATTCGCACTTGACAATATCGGCGGCAGGAGTTCGATCTGTTGCGCGCAGGCTTTCCACGAAGCGAGCCAGGGCTGGCGCAAGTCTGTTTGGCGCGCGAGAGCCGGTCGCAGGGCGGACGCCCGAGGGTCCGTCTTTGTTCTGGGGGCAAGCTAGCGCAGGTTAGCCCGACGTAGCGAACGAGATACAGCAATAGGCCCCGAACGGTGGGGCACACCGCCGGGGCCGGTGCATAAGGTGGGCTCACCCCATGCATTTCTATTGAAAAGGGGGCGACCGTGCGGCGACAAGCCGGGCCCGCCGTGCTGGCTGGACCGAGTGAGATGCTGCGTGCGGCCTTGCTGGACCTGTTTCGGCCGCGGGCCGGCGAAGGCAACAGAGCGCGAGGAGGCCTGTCATGAAGCGGCGAGCGATAGCGGGAGTCATTGGGCTTGCAGCCGTTGGGGGTCTGGCCTTTGCCTTGTGGGCGGGCGGAACCACCACCGCCGGCGGAAGCACGTGCAACACAGTCCTAGCGGAGGCAGCCCACTCCACAGACGACTGGATCGTCGTGGTCGACCCGACCTCCTGTGACGTAAACGACTGGATCCTCATTGGGGCATCCCCCTACCAGGAGTGCCGCCAGATCGGGGCAGTCGACGAGCCGGCCTACCTAGTCCTCACGGGCGGCCTCCGACGACCCTACGACCAGGGCGCACCGGTGGTTGAGGTCTCCGAATGTCCCGGGCCGACACAGACGCCCACGCCCACACGCACCCCCACGGCCACGCCCACACGCACCCCCACGGCCACGCCCACACGCACCCCCACACGCACCCCCACACGCACCCCCACACGCACCCCCACACCCACGCCCACACCCACGCCCACACGCACCCCCACACCCACGCCCACACGCACCCCCACACCCACCCAGGATCCCCAGGTGGATGCCCTGCGATTGCTGGAGTGCGAGTCGCGGGTCCCCCCGAACGTCCGATTCGAAGAAGGGCTCCCACGGTTTGTGGACGCTCGGGTACCTTTGCCAGATACCTTAGCGGACGACCCCGTCGTGAGGGCCATCTACTTCCTGGAACGCTACCGGGACCTGTACAGCATACCTGATCCGAATGCCCAGCTCTACCTGAATCGCATCGTGACGGACGAGAGCGGTGAGCACCTGTTCTTTGGCCAGCGCAAGGGTGGCACTCCCGTGTTCGCAGCCGAACTGGGCGTGCACTTGGAGGGCGACGAAGTCGTCGGCACCAGCGGGAACTACCTGTCAGAGCTCCCGTCATTCGCTCCACCGGCCGTTGACGCCCGTGAGGCCGAGGACATCGCCCTGCAGGACGTGTCAGTGTCGGCGGAGGACGTTGAGATAGGCGGCCAGGCCAAACTGATGTACTTCAACGAGGGCTTGTTCTCCGGCCGGCCGGGCGAGACTCACCTAGCGTGGGGTGTGACTGTGCGCGGCTTCCGCACGTCCGACGGCACGCCTGTGGCCCAGATGAGCTTTGTCGACGCCCACACTGGCGAGGTGCTGCTTGGCCTGGACCTCCAGCCCGCCGGCGACAGGCCGGGTGAGGACTTCGACATCGAGACAGCGAACAACAGTAAATCCAGCAGCTGTTGGATATTCACGACAGACAACGACCAATGGTTCGACGAGGACGGGCCGTGTTGTGACTACCCCCCTGGGGGTGACGCAGACGGCGATAACGCTTACGCCTTCACCCACCAGGTGTACCACTATTTCTACGACAACTTCGGCCGGCGCTCCTACGACAACGACGACGGCGAGGTTGAGGTCTACGTCCATACGGGGTCTCCCGATTGGAACAATGCCCACTGGACGAACGTTTGCGACGACCTCGAATTCGCTAATGGCTATGTTGCACTGGATGTCGTTGCCCACGAGTTCACCCACGGCGTGACACGTCACACTAGTAACCTGATCTACTCCAACCAGTCCGGAGCGCTGAACGAGAGCTACTCCGATGTGTTCGCGGCTATGGTGGACGGCAACTGGACCATTGGCGAGGACCTGCCGGGCGGCGCTCTTCGGGACCTGCGCGATCCGCCGGCGCTCGGCCAGCCCGACCATATGTTGGCCGGGGTTAGCGGGGACTGTGACCCCAACAATCCCCTCAAGCCCTGTGCCCTGCGCGTGCCCACCGAGTCTGCTGACTGTAGCCCATTTCACAAAAACAATAACGACTGTGGCTACGTCCACACGAACAGCGGCATTCCCAACAAGGTGGCCTACCTTATTGCCGAGGGTGGCACCCATCACGGCTTGACGATACAGGGCATCTGGCGCCCCAAGACCCAGCGGCTCTACTACGACGTGCTGCTGAACCTACCCAAGAATGCACAACTTGCGGACGCCAAGGACTGGACGGTCAAGGTGGCGAAGGGCTACGTCTCCAAGAAGGAGCACGGTTTCACGAGCAACGACGTGTGCCAGGTCATCAACGCGTTCGCCTCGGTGGGACTTGGTACTGCGGACCGGGATTGCGACGGCCAGCTTGATGACGTAGACCCGAACGACGACGGCGACTACTGGGTTGACACGGAGGATAACTGTCCGACTGTGGCCAACCCGAGTCAGAAAGACACAGACAAGGACGGTCAGGGCGATGCCTGTGACAATGACGACGACGGGGATGGCATCCTTGACCACAATGACAACTGCCCCTTCATGCCCAACAGCGGCCAGACGGACACAAACAGCAACGGCATAGGTGACGTGTGTGACGATGACGATGGTGATGGGGTGCTCAACTCGGCAGACAACTGCCCCAGCGTCGCCAACTTCACCCAGGAGGATACTGATGGCGATGGTAAGGGCGATGCCTGTGACACTGATGACGACAATGATTCCGTCCCCGATTTCCTCGACAACTGCCCCCTCACGCCCAACACCGGCCAGACGGACACAGACCACGATGGCGTGGGCGATGCATGCGACAATTGTCCCAATACGCCTGACCCCAATCAGAAGGATCCTGATCACGACGGCAAGGGAAACCCCTGTGACGACGACGACGACAACGATGGCATCCCCGATGCAAAGGACGAGTGCCCAGAACTCCCGAACTCCAATACCGTCATCCTGAACGGCATACCTTTCGCTATACCAGAGAAATGCCCGGCGGACCCCAACATTGTGCGGCTCCCCTTCTTGGGGGTCGACCAAGGTCTCATCCGATTCCGGGACGTCACGCAAGGCCTCGTAGTGCCGATCTTGCCTTGCTTGGGCGGCGACGGGGTGACCGAGAGCGAGTTCTTCTCCTGTCCAAACTGGCTGCCGGAGAGCTACCACACGGAGGTCAGGCTATCACTGCCCTTTGACATGCCAGTTCAGATCGTGGACGACATGGGATTTGTGGTCGCTAGGTCTGATCCACAATCTGAGCCAGGCGTGGACAAGACGTTGCGCTTCCGACCAAGCGCTGACTACTTCTATCGGCCGCCCGCGGAGGTGCCTGGCGGTCCTGACATGTGCGTTCAAGCCGCGGATGCTCAGTCCTCGAATGGGCATGTTTACCAGGGGACACAGTACTTCCTGGAGATCTATCCTTCGTCGGAGGTGGAGCGTGACCGGGACTACCCGATCTCGATCAAGGTTGTCGTTGACGCCGATGGGGACCGGATAGGCGATGATGTTGACAACTGCCGCACAGTGGCCAACCCTGAGCAGACGGATTCCGACGGCGACGGCATCGGCGACGCCTGCCACGCTACTCCGGGTTCAGGCCAGATGCACAACTGCCCGCAGCCAGGGAAGTGGGCGATATCCGTCTGGGGCGGTGCGGAGGGCGCCGACCCAGAGCAGGCCTTGGCCACCTGTGGGACAGGGGTAGTGGGCGCCGCGTACTATGTCGACCGGCAGACCCAGGGTTGGCTGCGCTGGTTTGCTGGCCGCCCTGAGATCAGCAATCTCACGAGACTAGAGGGCGGCCAGGGGGTCATCGCGCTGGGTGGTGAGGTGTCAGCGTCCTCAGCGTCAGGGCAAGAGCTACCGAGCGCAGCGACCAACGGAATGCTCGGCTGTCCCCAGCCGGGCAAGTGGGCGATATCGGTATGGACTGGCACAAGCGGGACGGCCACTGACCAGGCCTTGGGGACCTGCACAGGAGCCGCGGTGCAGGCGGCCTACTGGATCGAGCCGAACACCCAGCAGTGGAAGCGGTATTTCCATGAGCGACCCGAGATCAGCAACCTGGAGACCTTGGGCCAGATGCAGGGGGTTGTCACTTTCGGCGGCTAGCGGTGGGGACAGTGACGGCAGTTCGGGGTCTGCCGCAGGGCGTGTCCACCTGTCGGAGGCTGCTAGGAACTGCCTTAGTAGCTGCCGAAGGGGCAGACTACTCGAGTCGAACACAGGAGGCCTGTCATGAAGCGGCGAGCGATAGCGGGAGTCATTGGGCTTGCAGCCGTTGGGGGTCTGGCCTTTGCCTTGTGGGCGGGCGGAACCACCACCGCCGGCGGAAGCACGTGCAACACGGTCCTAGCGGAGGCAGCCCACTCCACAGACGACTGGATCGTCGTGGTCGACCCGACCTCCTGTGACGTAAACGACTGGATCCTCATTGGGGCATCCCCCTACCAGGAGTGCCGCCAGATCGGGGCAGTCGACGAGCCGGCCTACCTAGGCCTCACGGGCGGCCTCCGACGACCCTACGACCAGGGCGCACCGGTGGTTGAGGTCTCCGAATGTCCCGGGCCGACACAGACGCCCACGCCCACGCCAGGGCCGACGCAGACGCCCACGCCTACGCTCACGCCAGGGCCGACGCAGACGCCGACGCCAGGGACGACGCAGACGCCCACGCCCACGCCCACACGCACCCCCACGCCCACGCCCACACGCACCCCCACGCCCACACGCACCCCCACGCCCGTGCCCACTGGGGCACCCACGCCTGTTCCCACGGTCACGTCCACGCCAACTGCTCTCGTCGCCGGCCAAATGTACGGCTGCCCCCAGGCAGGCAGGTGGTCCCTGGCAGCCTGGCACGGCGCGCCCGGCACAGACGTCAGCGAGGTTCTGGCCACCTGTGGGGAGGGGGCGGTGGAGGTTGCCTACGCCCTCTATGCGGGCCAGTGGCTGCGCTGGCTCCGCGACCGGCCGGAGATCAGCACCCTGTCGGAGGAGCTGCCTGATGCGCTGGGTCTCCTGCTTCTCGGGTCATCCACAGCCGCCGCGCAGGCCGTCACTGCAGCGGCGCCCGACGAAGGCCGCCTGCTTGGCTGCCCATCGCCGGGTGGCTGGTCGATGGCGATGTGGGATGGCCCTGACGGCACCGACATGCAGCGGGCGGCGACCGCCTGCCTATGGGGGAGCGGAGTCCCCGAGGCCGTCTATTGGCTCGATGCCGAGAAGCAAACCTGGCGGCGCTGGTTCGCCGACAGACCAGAGATCAGCAGCCTTTCAATGGTGAACAACAAGCAGGCTGCCATTGTGTTGGGAGGGCCCGATCTCGTGCCCTGGCCACCTGTCGAGTTTGTCCCACCGCCTGCTGCCCCCAGCGGCCTGGTGGCGAAGAACAAGTCTACCTGGGACGTGGACAAGGGATTTACGTATCAGGTCGAGTTGACCTGGAAGGACAATTCAGACGACGAAGATGGTTTCGAGATTTATGCAGTCCAGCAGCCAGCATGGCTTCCGGAGGGTGCTGGTATGGTCGGCGAGATCCAAGCCGCGGGCGCCAACGCCACCACTTTTGTCCACAGCATATCGACGCTCAAGGAGCCCAAGCCGGACGATCAGTATTGCTACGAGGTCAGAGCCTTCAAGGTGCTGTGGCCACCTACGGAGACAGTAGAGTCGACCTGGTCTGATATGGTGTGCGCTTTCTACTATCCCGGCAGGGGAGAGTGCCCCGACAAGGACAAAGACTTCGTCTGCGATGATGATCCCCCGGCTGACATGTGCCTCAATCTTGAGGGATACCCGCCGCACGGGTGCCTAGACTTCGACCATGACGGCGTACCCAATCCGCTCGACGTGTGCGACAAGGAGCCGGCCGCCCCCCACTGGGTTACCCCCGACAACGGCCCCAAGGTTCCTCCGGATAAACGGGGTTGCCCCATGAGATACCAGATCCGCTGGATGGGCATGCAAGTGCTGAACAATAGCGCCCCGGTCGCTCTGACTATAGGCTGGAAGTGCGAGAGGTGGGTGGACGCGCCCGGGATGGGGGACAAGAACCTGGCTCTCTGCATCTTCGACCACATCAACGAGGAACTGGGTGAGGTTGGCAATAAGTGCGAAGGGTTTGCATCGGAGGAGCCGTACCTGCTCTTTTCGTTCACTAATGGGATCACGAAGGGAGGCGGACAAGAACACGTGGAGAGCCGCTGGTTTGCTGGCGAAAACGTGGGTGGCTCGCCCTTAGACGGGCCGCCGTGGGGGTGGTATGAACCGGACTGGGATATCTGCGGTGAGGAAGACCTAGACCAGAAGGACAAGGATAGCCTCACATGGCTCAAATATCACGGCAAGATCGTCTTTCCCGACGGGCCGGTCTACAGGGCGATCAACATCGACGAAGACTGGGTCTCACAGGGGCTCAGCGTGACTGCCGCCCTCGTGGAGCGCGACTTCATGATGAATGTGCTGGTGGGGAAGAAAGATACCTGGACGCAGCTCCTCTCCCTGGCCGGGGGGGTCGGGGGCCTCGCTGGCTGCGCGGGGTCCGAAGACGTCCTGTGCTGGGCAGGGGCAGTGTACGGCGTGGTTAAGGCCTTCGTGGACCTCTTCAAGGACCCGGTGTACGCTACCCTTCCAGACCCCGACGACTACATGGGCGCCAGCGGATACGGTTTTTCGTGGACGGACGCATACATCGCGACCGCCGACGATGGCGCCTACGGCTTTGTGTTCCCGGTGCCAAAGAGCGCCACACCCCTCGTTTGGGGCAACAAATCCCTCCCGCTCCAAATGCGGGCATACGTCTTCTTCTGTCTGATCAGGGAAGGCGTTCAGGAGAAGGACGTATGGAAGCTCTGTTCTCCCTTTAAGTACGTCGTGCCTGTGTCTGACCAAGACGCGAAGGCAGCAGGCCCTTAGAGCTGACGGATACCCCCGAGCCCACCTGAGAAGAGGCGGCCCGTTGCGAGAACCCCGGCAGTCTTCCGGTCGGGGGCGTGGGCAGGGACATTCTACGGCGCTGATGACTCCCTGCGAACGCGGCCGGGCGTCAACAGGTGGCATCGACGCTAGCCGCGATGGTGCTGCGCCGGCGCCGCTATCGACGAGGCGCTGACGACCTGCGGCCCCAATGGGCTGGGTCAAGAACGTCTCCAGCTTCGCAGGAGGTGAGAGATGAAATTGCTGTGGCGGTATCCAGTGGTCGCTGTAGCTCTGGTGGCGGGTTCCCTACTGGTGGTGGCCTGTGGCGGTGAGGAGGGGGAAGAGGAGGCTACGCCGGCCACCGCGATCCGGGCCCCTAGCCCAACGGAGGCCGAGACCGAAGAGGCGGAACCCACAGCCACGGGGACGCCCACTGCTGCGGCCGTCCCATCGGCCGGTATTGCCTTCGGCTGCCCCGACCCTCAACCGCCCTTCGTCACTGACCTTGAAGTCTACCAGACCCCGTCTCTGGCGGAACCCGCTGCCCGGGTCCCCTTTCGTGACCCCGTCTTCGGAAGCTGTCTAATGCGCGTCACCGACCGGACAGCCGACCTCTCCCCGGACGACCCCTCGCCCGGTCTGAAGAACGAGTACTCGCGCGTGCAGTCTTTCAACGCCGATGGAAGCCGAGTCGTGGTGCGCGGCATTGAGGCGACGTGGTACCTGTACGATGCCCACACGCTCCAGCCGCTGGCTGAGTTGCCTCTGCAAAACGAGCCGCGCTGGGACGCGAGTGACCCGGACCTAATCTATTTCACCGTCCCTGACGACATCCAGCTGATGTCCTACAACGTGCAGACCGCAGAACAGACCCTGGTCCACGACTTCGCCGACGACTTCCCTGGCCAGACGGTGGCCTACGTATGGACGCGCTACGAGGGCAGCCCCTCGCTCGATGGCCGCTACTGGGGCCTCATAGCGAACGACGAAGAAGGGGCTGCACTCGCCTTCCTGGTGTACGACCGGCAGGTCGATCAGGTGATCGCCAAGCGTGACATGCGCGGCGTGCGGGTCGAGGAAGGCATTGACAGCGTGACCATCAGCCCGCTGGGGAACTACCTCCTTGCGTACTTCGACGACCCCTGCCAGCCCGGCCAACTGGGCACGGACGCAGATCCCTGCGGCCTGATGGTCTACGACCGCGAACTGAAGAGCGGGCGCGGTCTGCTTCGCACCGTCGGACACTCTGACCCGGCCCTGGACGCCGAAGGGCGCGAGGTGCTGGTGTATCAGGACATCGATGCCGACAACATCTCGGTGCTCGATCTGGCCAGCGGCACGGTGACTCCGCTCTGGCCGATAGACTTCAGCCACACCGCGATTGGCCTTCATTTTTCGGGGCGCGCGTTCCAGAGGCTGGGCTGGGCGCTGGTCTCCACCTACACCGGTGGTTATCCGACAGACTTCACCTGGATGGACAACTCGGTGTTTGCCATCGAGTTGAAGCCGAACGGGCGGGTGGTGCGGTTGGCGCATACCCACTCGGTGGGGGACGAAACCCAGGAGCAGGACTACTGGGCGGAGCCGCACGCCAGTGTCAACCAGGACTTCACGCGGGTCGTCTTCACCAGCAATTGGGGCCGCTCTGGCACAGGCGAGGTGGAGACGTTCATGGTCGAGTTGCCGCCGGATTGGCCCGAGCAGTTGCCTTGATCTAAGTGATTCCGCAAGGGATGCCAGTTGATCAGACCCGGGTGTCCCGGCGTTGCAGTAGCATTAGTTCGCAGACGAAGGCCGAATCAGGGGGCATTGGCCCGAAGCTGCTCGTCCATCAACCCCCGGGCCAAGGAGTCATATCGATAAGTCGTTTGAAGCGAGGCGTGGCCCAGTGCTTCCTGAACGACCCTCAGATTCGTACCTTTCCTGACCATGTGGGTAGCCAACGTGTGCCGCAGCGTGTGAACGGTTGCGTGAGGTATCTCAACCTTGGCCATGCACGAGCAACGGAGCATAATCGCGAATTCTGGTGGGCGATCCAATTAGGGCGCGCAAATACGGCTAAGCGGCTTTTTTGGTGCGTAGGAGGAGGGCGACTTCGTATCTGGGCTAGATACGAGTGGTACCCCCGGCGGGACTCGAACCCACGCACCCGGCTCCGGAGATAGCAAAGCCTTTGCGGCTTAGCGCGCTATCTACAGAACCCCACCGCGCGTACGGCTTAGCCGCCAGTTATGCGGCGTACGATCCGAAGCCCGCTAGCTCCTCCGCGCCAGCGAGGCGTACCGCGCAAGGCGCCGTCAACGATGATAATAGACTGGCAGCTCGGCCCAGTCAACGCGCTAAAGGCTCCGAGGCCCCAAGCTAGTGCCCGTCGAGTGGGCACCCCAAAGGCTCAAGGCTGGCCCAAACAGCTCACCTCGTCAACCCTCCAGATACGGATCACATCCAGGCACGCCACAAGCCGACCGATCGCTGGCGGCTTGACAGATTACGCGGGAGGGCGTATAAGAAGGCCACGCAGGAAACTGGTTAGTTTGGGCCGTTGCTTGGTGGGTGGTAGCCAAGGTAGGGTTGGCAATGCGCCGCCCCTGTTCGTTTCGAAGGAGGGCCGCCAGGGGGCGGGTACGGTAAGGGGAACCAGGGGCTTCGGAGATGCGTGGTCAGCCGACTCTGTTGAGGGGCACCGGGCGGGCTGGGGCATGGCATGCGGCCGGCCCAGCGGCCCTCCGAGGGATGCACTACCACTGGTCCAGCGCCGGAATTCTTCTCCTCATCGTACTCCTATTCCTGATCCCCACAGATGCCGGAGTAGAGCCAGCGACGGCCTCTCTTGAGCCAGCCACTGGAGAGGGCTTACTAGGGCAGCTCGAGTTCGCGGCCACTGGTTCGCGCCTTCCGGTGCTTGAATCGCGCGGCCCACAGTCCGGCCAAGCCCCCGGCTGCCAAGCCCCTGCGTATTGTTGGGATCCTTCGAGTGGCTGGCTCGGCACTGGTACGAACGCTGTCTTCTATGGACCGCTCCTTCCGTTCAGCGGCCTGGGGTCGGTCAGCGGTCTCTTGCAGTTCAGGCCGGGCACTGGCCTAAGTTTCGTACTTGAGAATGGCCACAGGTATGAGTACAGCATAGTTCGAGCCACCAGGATCCCGACCAATGATCCTCAACTGCGCGGATATGCGGCGCCGACTCCTGGGCAGGTCATAACCCTTATCGACTGCGGCGCGCCAGTGGACAGCGACCCGGCTGACTACTGCCAGCGGAACCACGGTGACGCCTTCGTCGTGCGGGCTGAGGCCCTGGCTCCAACGCCCCCGCTGCCGTCGCCAGCTATTGGGGCAGCGCCACGGGGCTCCTGGAGCAACGTCTCCATTGAGCTGCCGGCACTCTTCGCCGGCCACCTTCTGTTCCTCACTGGACTTGCGTACTTTGCCTGGCGCTCGTGGTCGTCCCGCTACGGACGCCCCTCTCGCGAGCCTGGCCGAATCCGCCGGCAAATCCCCTTCTTGGTCGTCAGCAGCTGGCTGCTTCTAGGCCTCGCCCTTGCCGAGCTAGGAACCAAGTATAGCCTTAGTGGCGAACTCGAAGTCGCGGGCATGGACTGGCTGTGGGGGGGAGCCATTTTCGCGGGTGCGTTACTGTTCGCATCCTATTTGCTTACGAGACTTGAACTCGAGTCAGGGAGGAGTCTGTTGCTCCTTGCGGGCGTGCTCACGTCACTGGGGCTCATCGCCATCTACTATTGGGAGACAAGGAGCGCCACCACTGGCCACGCTCTATTCTTCACCCAGGCCGGAGCCTCGGCGGCCGGCTTGCTCTTATGCCTGGCGGCCGCATGGGCTGTGGCCAGAGCACGCGCGTTATCACTCTTCAGCCTTCCAGCCTTCAATACCCTGGCTGGCCTGACCGTAGTCGGCCTCGCCCTAGTGACTGCACTCGCCTCATTCAGCGGGCGGCCGCCCATGCTTTCAATGCCGGCCGTAGGGACCATCACTCTGTCGCCACTGCTGCAGATAGCGACGGTGATATGTCTGGTCGGTGCGCTGGGCCAGGGCTTGAGCAAGCCACGGGGGATGGCCGGGCCAAACCCCAGAGCGCCGTGGTGGCTATGGCTAGCACCGGGATCTGCCATCATGGTGCTCCTGTTCGCCGATGTGGGGATGGCGCTCGTCCTAGCGGCAGCCACCTGTCTGACGGCAATGCTTACTCCCGGCCTTCCAGCAAAACGGCTGGCCCTTATCGGCGGCGTGCTGGTTGTTCTGACTCTCCCAACACTGCTCGATCGTGTCGGCGCTGCGCCTGCACAAATGCAAGGCCGGTTGGAGGCGTGGCTGGACCCCTGGGGCTTCCTTCAGGAGTCGGAGCGGACTAACCACGTCGTTCGAGCCTTCCGCCAGATCGTCGCGCGCCGTTTCGAGGCAGGAGTGGAACCAGAGATTGAAGGACCAAGAGAACGATCACGGCCGGCGATAGCCCCAGCGGTGAGTGGGGACATCGATAAGGTGGCGCTGGAGCTGAGCTACCGCCTTCACGGTGTGACTCGAGGCGAAGCGGAGGTCGCGGAGGGTCTCGTGCCTAAGCCGGGCTCCGGGGACGAGGGCCTGCTCCTCATCGCCGAAGAGCTGTGGTCCGGACTTGGCGGCTACCGATGGGGTGGACAGGAGGACGGCCTCGCCGCGTTAGCAGAGAAAGCAGATGGGGCTGTGGCTCGACTAAGGGAAATGGCCTCAAGACTTGCGGAATGGGAGCTAGAGGAAGCCGGCAAGACGTCAGACGGGCTCCAAGCGACCGGCTCTACCACCGCGCAACTAGAGTCTGCGTATCTCAATGTTGTGGAACCGCGGGCGGACGACTTTCAGCAGACGCAATCGCTGTTGGCCCTCCGGTCGGGACGATTGATAGGCACGGGTTGGGGCCTCGGCGAACCGGAACGGTTGCCAGTTGTCACTGAGGACCTGCCGGTGGTGCTGGTTGGGGAGACGCTAGGCTTCCTGGGGACTGCTGCTATCGTGGTTATCATCGTGCGCATCCTTTCTATCGGGCTGCGAAGGGCGGAGGCACAGCGAGACTGTGCAGCCGCCCTCCTGGGCTACAGTCTCGTCGCCCTGCTCGGACTTCAGTCCCTGATCGCTATCGGGGGCGGCATAGGGCTCCTGCCCCTCACAGGCATCCCCCTGCCGTTCGCCAGCCGGGGCGGAAGCTCACTCGTGGCCTATTGGATTGCGATAGGGCTGCTGATGGGTCTGCCCGCTGGCATCGGCACGCCCCGTTACCCAAAGATGGCCCTTGCCGCCAGCTCGAGGCGGCTCCGAACTCCTGCGGCCGCTATCGGGTTCGCGGTTCTAGCAACCCTCTTTGCTATTCAGGGCACTGGCCACAGCGTGTCGCCGGGCGCCCTTTGGGCACGGCTTCCTGACGACCAGGGCCTGGATGGACACCCGGTTAGCCCTGCATACGCCGCCGGCCGTGCCGACAGTCAAGGCACGATACTAGATCGTGATGGGCGCGTCCTGGCGTGGAGAGATGCCGCATCAAACGGGGGGCGCTATCCGAACCAAGAGCTGGCACGCTCCTTGTCGCATACCCTGGCCAGTCTGGAGACCAGTTTCCGCAAAGAGCTTGACCGATCTGGCGAGCAGGCGCTTTTGTCTCCGCTGGGCGGGCGATTCTGGGCGCCAGACGGGGGGCGCGTCCTAGTGACCACCATCGACGGGGAGATTCAGGAGGCCGTGCACCGTGCCTTTGACGAGCGCTTGCGCTGGGCGGGCCTGAACCCTGAGACGGCCAAAGGCGCAGCTGTAGTTCTGGATGCTACCACGGGAGAGATCCTAGCGCTGGAGAGCCGCCCCACGTTCGACCCTGAAGCGCTGTGGGATGAGGAGACGTGGGCCAAAGACGAGGCCGAGGCGAGGCGTCAGGGCGTAACGAACCGCCTCCTAAATCGAGGCGTCCTGGGAACGTATCCCCCAGGGTCGACGTTTAAGGTGGTCACCGCAGCGGCGGCATTGGAGAGCGGCCTGTACACGCCAGAACCGAAGGTGTTCCAGTATACCACCACGGACCAGGGCAGCAGATGGCATCAACTGGAGCTGCCCGATGGGGAGCTGGTCACTGACGCGAACCACCCCCGGCCAGGCGACTGGTCGTTCAACCTGGATGAGGCTCTGGCGTGGTCGTGCAACGTCGCCTTTGCTGAGGTGGCCACGACGCTGGGGCCGGAAGCGATTCTGGACATGGCCCAGAGGTTTGGCTTTGAGCGGCAGATTCAAATACAGGGTCTCGGCACGTCGTTCAGCGCCGTCGACTCAGGCCACGGGACTAGCTCGCCACACCGTTTTGTTCGGGCCACTATAGCTGGCCTGGCGCACACGGGTTTCGGACAGGGGCAGCTATCGGTAAACCCACTTCAGATGGCCTTAGTATCAGCGACGGTGGCCAACAGCGGGGTCCTCATGGAGCCACATGTCGTGGCCGCGTGGCGCACGGCCGACGGCCGGACGCTGGCGGAGCGACTACCACGATCACTGCTCCCGGCAGCTCTGAGCCAGCACACGGTGACGGATCTGCAGACGATGCTCTGGTCCTCAGTCACCGACGGTTGGGCCAGTGACGCCCGCGTGAATTACGCCAATCGTGAGCCGGGCGTGGCGGGCAAGACCGGGACGGCAGAGTGGAGCCAAGACGGTCACAGCCCCCATTCATGGTTCATCGGCTACTACCCTGCGGAGCGTCCGCGGATAGCTCTGGCGGTCGTGGTGGAGCAGGCAGGTGAGAGCCACGTGGCTTCTTTCATCGCCCGAGACATATTCGGCGATCCCAGCGTCAACTCTTACCTTGGCGAGGACCGCTACTCCTCTCCCTTGAGCACTGGAGAGCCCCCCACCGTTGTGAGCGCTGAGCCCGGCGAAAACGGCCTCCAGCCGGTCTTCGGCGAGGTCAAGGTGGTCTTCGACCAGCCAATGGATCGAACGTCGGTGGAGGAGTCCTTCAGGGTGGAACCCCAGGCCGCTGGCAGCTCCCGCTGGCTAGACGACTGGAGGCTCGTCTGGCAGCCATCGGCTCTCTTGTACAGCACTACCTATCGAATCAGCGTTGGGGGCATCTCCCAGGACGGCGATCCCCTGGCTCAGGATTTCTCCTGGCAGTTTCGCACTCAGGACCCGCCACCACCGATGATCACTCCCGGCGACAAGGGAACCGTCGTCCTCACGTTCGACGACTATGGCAGCAAGGCCCAGGTGGAGGCCATCCTGGATATCTTGGACGATAACCTCGTGAAGGCCATCTTCTTCCCCGTGGGCAACTGGGCCGAGCTCAATCCGGAGCTGATACAGCGCATGAACGACGAGGGGCATGTCGTGGGCAACCACACCTACAGCCACGCCCACCTAGCGGCGCTGACCGAAGAGGAGGTTCGCTGGGAGATCGAGAATGGCCTCGGTAGTTACCTCTTGCGCCTGCCCTACGGAGAGCACAACGCCATCGTCGACCGCGTTGCGAAGGAGCTGGGCTATGAGATATACGGGTGGACCGTAGATCCTGAGGATTGGAAAGGAGTCACAGCTCAGCAGGCCGTGGAGACGGTAATCCTGGAAGTGAGGCCAGGCTCGGTCGTCATGCTGCACATGCACGGAGAGCACAGCGGCGAGGCCCTGAAACACCTCATCCCCTTGCTGCGCCAGGCGGGCTACGAGTTCTGGCGGCCGGGAGAGCCCAGCCCGTGAGGACAGCTCCCATCCCGAAGAGGTTGCAACTACAGGCTAACACCGGGGCAAAGGTTGAGGCCGGCGCCACGAGTACGAATCTAGAGCTGGGGCTTCCGACGGAATGAACATGGCATGGACGCTTAGACCAAGCACGCTACTTCTCGCGGCAGCGGCGGCCGCATTGACGCTCATGGTCGCTACATGCGTTTTTGCCCCGCCGGGCCTAACCCCAATCGGGGGAGACGAGCAGGGCGAAGGCCGCGGCGACCAGGCCCCGTCTCTGGAGGGGATGCCCTTCACTGTCCTTCCGGGCTGGAGTGCCGAGCAAATCGCCCACGGTCTGGACCAGCTCGGCCTGGCCGATTCCGAGGCGTTTCTCACAGCCGTTCGCAGCCCAGCGGTTGCTCTGGCAACAATCGGCGAGGCACCTCCACATGGCTCCCTCGAAGGTTACCTTCTGCCCGATACTTATCGGATCCTTCCTGGAATGACCCCCGGGGGCATCGTGGAGATGATGGCTCGTAATTTCGAGAGGAGCTTCGCAGACAGCCTTTCTTGGAAAGCCCACAAGCGCGGCCTCGATCGAGACACGCTGGTTAGCATCGCAGCAGCGATGGGCATGGAAGCGGCACCGTCCGAAAGAAGACTCTACGCCGGCGTCCTCCTAAATCGTCTTCGAGCTGGGTTGCCGGTGGGATTCCAGGCCACTGGTGAGGATCTGCAGGTGCGGCACGATGGAGGCACATCGGGGGTTGCTCTCCCGGAAGACGAACGGCTTCTCGCGCCGCCTCTGGGAAGTCCTAGCCTCGCTGAGATGAACGCGGTGTTAGATGCCTCCGAAACGGATTACTTGTATGTTGTTCGCAAGCCAGATGGGTCTCACGCCTTCGCAGAGACTTCCGAAGGATATGCGACACTCAAGGAACGCTATGCTTCAAGTGAAGGCTGGGTACGCAGCCTGCCGCCGGTCCAGCCGATCCTCGACGTCGAACTGCAAAATCTCTTGGAGCACTCCGTCGGAGCCGGGCCAGGCTATTCAGCAGTGGTAGTAAAGAACCTGACGACAGGACAGTTCGCAGAGGTCCATGGGCGTGACCAGTTCATGGCGGCAGGCCTCTGGGAACTCTTCCTGCTCGTGGCGGCATTCCAGGCGCGCGACGCTGGGCACCTTGACTTTGACGAGATGCTACCTGGGGGAGTGGGCACAGTTCAGGATGCATTAGAGACCATCGCCAAGGAGACGGATAACGAGGCCGAACTCGCTGCGCTTGCGCTATATGAGCGCCTGGAGCCCGGGCGCCTCCAGGCCGCAGTCGAGCAGCTTGGTCTAGTGGACACCGTGGTTGGCGCTGGCGGGCACACACGCACCTCCGCTCGAGACATGGCCTCGATGCTTGAGAAACTGGCCAACGGAGGCTCGATAGGCACAGACTCCAGCGATGAGCTGAGGCGCCTACTGCTTCTTGGCGGAAGGACGCTGGCTCTTGGGTCCTATGTCCCAGACACGATCCCCGTCGCTGGCAAGCGGATCCAAGCGAACAACGTGGCGCACGAGGTCGGAATGGTCTATACGGGAGACACCGCCTACGTCCTAGTCATACTGACGCGCGTACCGGCGAGCGAAGCCATCCCTTGCTTGTCCAACATGATCTACAGCTACCTCACCCATGGTATCGGCAACGGACGTCCTTCTGGGTCTGTATCCGATGCGCGGCTCACCGGTTTCGTCTTTCCTATTCCCGGTGCGTGGCTGCCCTCAGAAGAAGCCTATTTACCCAACGCGCCACGAACCTACCGCCGCGGTACCCACGAGGGCATTGACTTCTACGACGGGGACGCCTGTGTACCCGTCCGCAGCGGCGCGCAGGTGGTTGCCGCCAAGGACGGCCTTGTAATTCGGGCCGACCGGAACTTTGTCGAGATGACATCTGCGGAGCTGGGAGAAGTGCAGCAACGGGTCGAGAGGCAGGGCTACACCGACCCGGAGTCTCTGGATCGCTTCCGCGGGCGCCAGATATGGATCGACCACGGCGATGGTGTGGTGACCGTCTATGCTCACCTCCTCGAGATCGCGGAAGGAATCGATGTTGGGGTCAATGTGAAAGCGGGGCAGCTGATCGCCCACGTGGGCAACTCCGGTACCCCTGAAGGCGTCTTTGACCCCGAAGCAAATAGTCACCTTCACTTCGAGATCAGGGTTGACGGAGACTACTTGGGCAAGGACCTTCCCATCAGCGAGGTGAGAGCCACACTGCTACAGGCGTTCGCCGTCCCGCCCCGATAGGCGCCAGCGGGGTCCCGATCATCACTTCGTTTGCCGTCAGATCGCTTCTAGCGCTAACACCGATAGGCATAGAGGCGCCCCCGAGAAGTTATGCCACATCTCGCGAAGCAGTTTGGCCATGATTCGAGCACCACTCGCCCCCACGGGATGGCCGAGCGCTATCCCGGCCCGACAGTTATGCTGCGGTGCGCAGTTATGCTGCGCAAGTGCGGCTAAGCGGCTCCAACTGGTGTGCAGCGGGATGACGGGGATTTCGTACCGGGCTAGATACGGATGGTACCCCCAGCGGGACTCGAACCCACGCACCCGGCTCCGGAGATAGCGCGGCCTCTGCGGCCTAGCACGCTATCTACAGAACCCCGCCGCACGTACGGCTTAGCCACCAGTTATGCGGCGTATTCGGGCTCTTGTCCGAGGCCAGCTGGCCCCTCCGCACGAGCCAGACGTACCGCACAAGACACCTTTCAGACAAGCATGATGATAGTCTGCGGGCCGCACCCGGTCAACCGTAACACGCGCCTCGGTGCGTCGACCCAGTCCACCTGAACGGAAGAGTGCCCACCTGGATGCGCTTCAGGTGGGCCGCTCCCGCTTCGTAGTGGCTCACGCTCCCACGTTGACAACGCGGCCGATTGCGCGCATGGGCCAGCCTGGAGTCCAGGTAGTGGGCCCACGGGAAGGGTGAAGCCGGTCTCTACGTCAGACTGCTGACCGTGAAGCCGAAGACTCTATCCGCGCCGGACCTGGCCCGGGCCACCTTTCCCCAGGCCAGCGCCCGCACGATGCCAGAACGTCTCGAAGGCGTCAAGACACTACGACCACGCCTGCGTCATGGCGAACCCCACCATCAAGTCGACCACTGTAAAGCTGATGATGGTCAGGATGAGGAGCCAGACGAACACCACCGTGGCCACCGCCGTCCACCTTTGGGCGTACCAGGCGCCCGCGGTGAGCACCACAAGGGTCGCAGCGACGGCCTGGGCGAAGGCAGCGTAGTTGGGGCCGGACGAACCAGAGACGCGGGCTACGATAAAGCTGAGAGCGGCGGGAGCGGCCAAGGTAAGCACCAGGGACGCAACTTGCTTCATGACCCAATGCCTTTCCCCAGCGCCAATCCTCTGCCCCGCTCCCTACGGCGACCAGGCGGGCGTGAAGTCCTTCCCTGGGTCGTTGCTGAGGTTGGTCTGGCCCGTCCCGTCGGCGTTCATCACGTAGATCTGGCCGTCCTCCGATTCAAACAGGATCTGGGAGCCGTCGGGCGACCATGCCGATGCCCAGAGGGACAAGTAGTCCCCCTTTGGGTTGTTGGTGAGGTTGGCCTGGCCCGTCCCGTCGGCGTTCATCACGTACACCTCAGCGTTTCTGTCGCGGTTCGACGTGAAGGCGATGCGCGCAGACGGCATAGGAGTAGCCGTGGGCGTGGCAGTTGGGGACCGAGGGGCCGCTGTTGGCGTTGGCGGCACCGCGGTGGCCGTCGCCTGCGGTGTCCTGGTGGGTGCTCGCGTGGCCGTCGGCTGTGGTGTCCCTGTGGCCATCGGGGTGGCCGTTCGCGCCGCGGTGGCGGCCGGACTCGCCGTCCCTGCCTCCTCCTCCCCCCACATGCGGCGAAAGCCAGGGCTGTCATCAGGGCGAAGGCCACGCCAACCAGAACGAAGCATCGATATGGCTGTGCCATAGCAGCACCTCCCTTGGACGCCTCTTTGATCGCCGAGAGCGCCCCCCACTCTGTCTACCTCAAGGCAGCCTGCCTAGTGATGGACCTAGATTCGACAGGCGCCAGGTTATGGTTGCGCCTCGGGGTCCGTCTCGCAGTCCGTGCACATCACGTCGTCCCACGCCTCGTCGTTGACCATGGCGCCGACCCAGTCGCGAAAGCGGACGCCGTTGACCTCGCGGGTGTAAAAGATATCGGTCGCGGTGTTGCAGTGGATCGCGCCGGGAGCGATGTAGGAGTGGAAATTCGGGGCGTTGTCCTGGATCTCCCGGATACTGGCGAGCATGAGTTGACCCCAGTCGCCGCTGCCGCCCGTGGTGTTGTAGGAGAGCGTTTGGATTAGGTCGTGGGCCGTGTTGTACTGCGCCCAGCGGGTGTTGGGGTAATAGTTTGCCAGCGCGATATAGAGTTTGGCCATGTCTAGCTGTGACAAAGGCGCCTGTAGTGCTGGAATCCAATTCAGAAGGTTTTCCCTCGGTCCCCAGTTCGGGAAGCCGCTTTCGAGGAAGTCCTCGGCGATCATGCCGGCGCCCGAGTCGCCGAGCTCGTAGAGGGGCACGTCGGGATAGAGCTCGTGGATGTAGGCCGCGTGCAGGATCGCGCCGCCGCTGCCCGCGCTAGCGCCCAACACAAAGATCTTCTCCGGCTTTTCGAAATTGTCCGTTATCCAGTCCAGAACTGCGCTGACGTTCACAAAGCCCTTGTGATGGATGACGGTGTCTGTACCGCCCCAGTGGTAGGTCCAGGTGCTGTTGCCCCAGTGGAGGTCGGCTGTGCAATAGGGGACGAAGACCCAGAACCAGTCCCTGAAAGGGTTGTCCGGGTTGTCCAGGTCGAAGATCCCTGTCCACCACTTGGGGTTGTCCGTGTCGTCCACGCTGATGAGCGACGTGTTCAGGAGCGAGCAGGTCGCGTCGCTCCAGCAGATATCGCCGCCGTCGAAGTAGACCGCCAGGCGGTTGACTGTGCCCGGATGCACGAAGTAAGCGTATGGTGTGCCCTTCGCGCAGATGGTGTCGCCGCCCGGCTCGATCTTCGTCCAGCCCGGCGGGAGGTTTGGCGTCGTGCGGGTGGCTATGACGTACCGCATCTCTACCGTCAACGGGACGGCGCTTTCGTTGTCGACCCTGAGGATGCCGCACCTTATCGCTTCCTGCCCCGAAGCCCCTTCACCTGCCGACTTGAAGATTTCGCCCGTGCGGCCGACAGTGAAACGAAGGTCGATGCCGGATGGCGGATAGGGCTGGCGCACCTGCCAGCTGTAGAAGAAGCCCGGGTTGCCCAGGTCGTCGCAGGCAGGCGGCTCTATACCCGCCTCCCGCGCCAGTTCCGTCTGGTCCATAAGCTGGCTGGAGCCGGGCGTGTCCTGCGCCGCCAGCGTGAACTCCAGCACGCGCTCCTCGCTCAGCGCTTCGTACGGGGGGTCGACCTGAACCGATTGCGCGTGCGGCGCCTCCTCAGGCGTTTCGCACTTCCGCCCCGCGGGAGTCAGCCACGGCCGTTCCGGCTCCTGCGGGTCGCCCTGAGCCGCCCAGCCCTCCACCCCACTCTGCAAGCGCACCCGCCACCACCAGAAGCCGTCCGCCGTCAAAACCGAGGAACCGGTCAGGCAAACGATCTCCCCCTCCGAAAGGCTCCCCATCACCTCTGTCTCCTGGCCTGGCCCGTTACGCACGTTGAGCTGCTCCGGCGCGACATTGCTCACTCGGAGTTCGCACTCAGCGGTGAGCGGCAAACACGGCTGGACCTCGGGCTCGGCGACGACGATCTCTTCGGCCAGAGCGATGGGTTGGGTGACGGCCACCACCCAGTCGCCCGTCTGAAGGATGGGGGTGCGGGTCCCGTCTGTCGTATTGAGGAGGCCGGGCTGGCCGCCGTCCCAGTCGTTGAAGACGAGGGTGCTGCTCCCAGGAAGCGCAAACAATTCTGGTGACAGCGCTGACGCTGCGCCGAGGTCCGCGACTTCAGTGACGGCAGCGGTCTCGAGATCATAGACGGACAGGCCACCTCTCAAGAAGGCGATCCGCTGCTCGTCCAACCACACGCAGCTGGAGACCGCACTACCTGGAACATCAGGCGCTGCGCAACGTGATTCGTTTTCGGGCACTAGGCCCCGGGTGTCCCAATCGGGTGCTTCACTCAAGCAGAGCCCGCTGCCGGTGTCCCACACACCCCATCCACACATGGCGTCACCGTCCGGAGACCAGACACCGCTCAAGAAGCCGACAGTGGTAAATTGCGCCGGCTGCTGGAAGGGGTCGACAATGCGGGGCTGATTGGGTTCAAACGCGCCTCGGGACGGAACCAGGAGCAGGCCGCCATCCGGCGACCAGCCGAGGTCGAAGTACAAGACACAGTCCATGCTGCCACGCTCACAGGCCTCGTGGTTACTGGGGAAGATATTCCGCCGTTCGTTGGTCGTGAGGTCGAGGAGGTCGAGACCATCGCGATGGGTGAGCGCTATGTGGCGGCCGTCGGGATTCAACTTGCCCGATGGGAAGACACCCCAGTTCGGGTCCGTAGCGAGCTGGACGGATGTCAACGTTGTCGTTTTGCCGGTGGCGAGATCGCGTGCTTCCAAAGCCAAGACATCGCCCGTGCCGGTGTATGCAAGGTAGTACAGGATGGCTACCCCACCCTTCTCAGAGAGCCCGACGAAAGAAGCCCGGACATCGGCAGGCGTCACCTGGATCACGTTCGAGCCGTCGATGTCGCTGATGTGGATGACCCCCAGGCCGTCTCGCTGATTGAGCGCCGGCCGCAGGAAGATCAGCCGCGGCTGTTGTTCCGCCTCCGGTGTGACGCTGGGCGCGGCAGACGTCGGGCTGGGCGGCGCCGTGGGGGTGGACGTAACCGCCGGCGTCGCTTCTTCTCCACCTCCACAGGCGATGGCTAGTATGACGAGCGCGATGGCCGTCATGCCCACCGTGGCCGGCGCGAGACGGGAGAGGAGTCTTCGTACTCTCATGGCTGGACCTCCTTCGGCGCTTGCCCTTGCGTCGGATAGCTGTCCTCGGCTGGGTTGTTGGTGAGGTTGGTCTGGCAGTCACCGCCAGCTTCCCGCCTACTCGGTCCGCGTCCTCAGTGTGTTGACACCTAGACCTCCGAGTTCGCCTCACGGTCCGACATGGAGGGCCGACCCGGGACCGTGACAACTTCACACGTGCTGTCGAGAATGATCGCCACGTGGTCTTCCGAAGCGCTGGCGGCGCACGTACTGGCACTCGCCGCGCCGATATTGGCTACCGTGAACGAGTATGTGCCCACGGGGACGTCGATGAAGGTTGCGGTACCGGTTGCATCGACCGATGCTTGGTACCCGGCAGCTGACACAGACACTGTTCCTGAGGCCGGTACAAGGTACCTGCAAATCCTGGCGTCGCACGGCCAGAGTTCGATTGTCACGGTGCGCGTCTCCTGTGTCGGCGGGCCCAGGGTTGGCGTTGCCGCCTTCACCGTAGCCGTCGTTTGAGGCGTCCTGGCGGCTGCTTCCGTGGCTGTCGCTTGGGGTGTCCCGGTGGCTACCTGCGTGGCCGTCCGAACTGCCGTGGCGGCTGGGCTGGCCGTCCCGGCCTCTTCCTCCTCTCCACCACCGCAGGCGGCAACAACGAGCGCCAGCAGCAAAGCACCGGCCGCACCAACGGGAACGAAGCGTTGGCGAAATCCCTCCCTAGCCACACCTCGGCGTTCGCGGCGCATGGGCGACCTGGTCTCCACGCCGTGCAGCGGGTCTTCCCACCTCAATGCCTGCTGTTCACGTCCCAGCCGGGCTTCCCAGTTGGTCACTGGATCTGGAACTGTACCTCCCCGTACTCGCCATAGGGGTCTTTGAAGCGCAATGTGTACGCGCCCTGAGCAGGGTCCCTTACACCGAAGCGCAGGAACAAGTCGGGCAGGGTAGTACCCTGCGAGATGCTCTCGATCGGACCGTCGTCGGCCGCAACCCTTGTTCCGTCGGGCAGGGTGAGAGCGAAGTAGTCATACATGACATTAGCGTCGACGTAGTTGCCTTGCGCCATGCTCGCCGAGAAACGGAGCGTGAGAGCTAGCCAGCCCTTCTTCATCTCGCCATGGTCAGCGGGAATGTCTGCCCTCAGATCGCCGCCGTTGAGGCTAATCGTGATGCGTCCTGAAGAGGCTTGTCCGGCAACGGATACCTCCCTGGGCTCCAACGATACGAAGTCGCCGCCGGCAGGGCCCAGCGGGATAGTCGCCTGGTTGTTCTCAGGCCTGCCGACGATCAGGACCGCATCATCGAACTCAAATTCGGGGTCGACCGCAAACGTGATCTTCCCGGTCTGCAACAGCTTCCCGGGGACCTCTGGTATTTCTTGGTCAGACCTGGGCTCCGCGTAGTTCTTCCCGCCCGCGGCGAGCACCAGGTGGGAGTTGAAAACGTCGTCATCGTCGCCGAGGTTCTCGAAGGTGGCCTCAATCGAGACGCCGGTCGTTCGGATACCCCAGTCGTCGATGGTCGTGGCGAAGGTGGCCTCGACGAGGGTGACCTTCCAGCCGCCATGCCAGAAGGACTTGCTCACTCCAACTGTGACGGGAGGTGGGACGGTGGGGCTTGCCTCTGCACCAGCATCGCTGGGGGATGCTGTGGCACCGGCCTCCGTAGGCGTCGTCTGTGCGGCAGTGGTCGCGGTGGCCCCCGCCGGCGTTTCCGCTCCCTCCTCCTCGCCGCCGCCACCACAGGCGACAAGAGCGATCAAGGATAGCGATAGAACAACCGTCGTTAGGAGCGCTAGCGTCCGTGACATGTAGAACCTCCTTGCGGATCCTCTCAGTGAATTTGTTGCGATCAACTCCATATGCGGTTCCCCTCAACACCCAGAACGGACTTGAGAAGATGCCGAAGCGATGACCTGCCGGCTACCTCCCACTGCCGCCGGCCGTACAATACATACAGCGAGGGGTGGTGACCGCCGCCCGCTTGCCAGCCCGGCGATCCCGGTCGCCGGGCCTTTTCTTTGTCGCACTCTCCTAGCCGTCGCCTGGTTCGTTCCTCCCAAACAAAAACCGGCGACAGACTGCCGCCGATTCGTTGTCGCCCCGGACACTGAGAAGAGCTGCTTTTCCCGGAAGCAGTACCGCCTCGGTCGGACGGCCTCAGGTGGGAATATTCACATGACCGCGTGCAAGCAGTATACGTCCTCTTCGGGACTTGTCAAGATCTTCAGTTAGGAAGACTACGCTGAAGCTAAAGGCGGGCCAGTCCAAATCTGTCCGGCGCACACTCGGTGCGGCCCTGCCGCCCTCGACATTTTGTGGACAATGGCCGCGCTGGAGACCGGCCCTGGTGGAGGCAAAGCGCACACCAGGCACCGTCCCCTTCTGCCTAACAGCGGAGAGCTACAGCCACGACGACCTGAAGCAAGTGTGCGGCGACCCGGGCTACGCCGTCCAGGCCAACATCGAGTCCCTCCCCTCCCGCATCATCACCCTCTACAGATGGCTTACGGTGCAGGCTGCGGCCGCCAGGCAGCGCGCGACCAGTCCGCGCGGATCCCCTCCACCAGAAGGTGGACGTCGCTGCCATCGACCCCTGCTACCCAGAGGCTCTGCCGGTCGCGGTCCGGGGAGTACAGCACCCTGGTTCGGTCGGGTGAGAAGACGAAAACCGAGCCTTCCGCCATCGCCAGTTGGGCAAGTCCGGAGCCATCGGGCCTGGCCCTGTGGACGGTCCCCGAGGTCCCACTCTGAGAGCCACTCACCACGTCTACCCAGTAGAGGTAGGCGCCGTCCGCGGAGAAGGCGATGTGATCGGGCGGGAACTCCGAGCCGGGGAACCCGACGACTGCGCCCTCGATGGGCGTCACCTCATGCGTCGCCAGATCCAGTATGGCGACGGTTAGGCCGCCGCCGCCCTCGGGCCGCTCGACCGGCCCGGCCCGAAAGGCGGCGGCCCGGCCGTCGGGGGTGAGCCAGAACTGGCTGCTGCCGTTGTCCAGCTCGGGTAGCCGCGTCATCTCGCCGCTGGCCAGGTCCAGCAGGTTGGCCTCATAGTACGCGCTGCACTCTCCGTCGCACTCCACCCGGAAGCCGGCAGCCACCAGCAGGGCTTCGCCCCCCAGGGCCCAGGCCAGAGGCCGCAGCCCCTGCCTGACGGACCGGGCCTGCCCACTCGCCAGATCGTAGATGGTCAGCTCCTCGCCGACCACCTTTACGTAGGCCAGTTGCCCTCCATCGGGCGACCAGCGCGCATTCTGCGCGTCATCCAGCCGGACTGTTGCGTCGCTCTCAGTATCAGCAATCACGAGACTGGCGCTGGCCGTCCACACCGACCCGGGCTCGCCGATAGTGTAGACCGAGTTGTGATTGTTGCCCGACCAGGCGAAGTAGCCCAAATATTCCTTGTGCTCTACCTCGAGCAAGATCCGGCCCTCCAGGTCAGCGACAGCAAGCTTCGCCTCCGGCGTTCCGCTGCTGACGCAGGCGATCTTGTCGCCGCGGGGGGACCAGAAGATCCTCGGGGCCCGCGGGCATTGGCCCTGTGTGAGCCTTCGGTTGCCGCTGCCATCAGCGTTGATGAGCCAGACGTCGGCTCCGTTTGCACCGACATAGGCGATCTGATCCTCACCCAGGGAGCCCACGGGGGGAGGCGTGGAGGTTGCGGCGGGCGATGGCGAAGCGGTTGTGGCAGGTGAAGCCGTGGCGGTTGCGGCAGGCGAGGGCGTGGGCGCCTTGCCACCACCGCCGTCGCAGGCGACGGCCAGCAAGACGAGAAGCGCGGCCGAAGCCACGCACCCGGCAATGGCCAGGGCCATTCTCATGGTCGCTCTCCTCATTGTGCTGTCTCCAGAGTGGGCAACTCGCCTCGAACTGAAGGCCGCTCTGCTACGCCTCGCTTCCACCTCCAGCCGAGGCCGTCTGGTCACGGGGCAACGGCCATGGTGCAGCTCACCGGCGCGGTCACCAGGATAAGGAAGGCGTCGTACTTGTCCAGCGGTCCCATGTTGGAGATGTCCGGCCGGCCAGGGAAGTAGCGCTGCAGTCCCGCGTCCGTGAAACGATAGGCAGCGGCGTAATTGCCGTCGGCGCAGGCGAAGGCGTTCTCCGGTGTCGTGCCATTGGGGCCGGACCACCCCTCGTTCTGCCAGCCGGGGCCCCACTGGAGGGTACGGCTGGAACCGGAGGCGGCGGTCAGCGGCATCACGCAGGTGACGGGCTGAGTGATGAGGATGAGGAAGGCGTCGTACCTGTTCAGCGGCCCCATGTTGGAGATGTCGGCCCGACCAGGGAAGTAGCGCTCGAGGCCCGCGTCCGTGAAGCGATAGGCGGCCGCGTACTTGCCCGCCGCGCAGGCGAAGACCTCCTCGGGGGTGGAGGCGCCGCTCCACGTCTCGTTGTGCCAGCCGGTGCCCCAAACCAGGGTGCGCGTCGGCCCCGCGGGAGGAGTGGGCGTGGCGCCGGGGGTAGACGTCGGTGTGGCTGTGGGCGACGGCGTGGGGGTTGGCGACGGCGTGGGCGTCGGTTCTGTGACCTCCACGGGGGCTGAGAACTCGGAGGTGTTGCCCTCGGAGTCGGTGATGGTGGCGGTGACGTGGGGGCCGGTCACCGCGCCGCTGTAGCTCCACGTACCGGTGGCGTCGTTGCTGGTACTGGTGGAGCCGTGGTAGATGCGGCCTTCGTCCTCATCGTCCGAGAAGACCTCCACCGTGCAGGGGTAGCACTTCGGGCCGGTGTGGCCGGAGGCCGAGCCGACGGCGCTGTCCACGATGGGCGGCGCCAGCTCATTGTTGCCGCCGTCGTCGTTCTCGATGCCCTTGCCGTCGTTGGAGTGGACGGAGTTGCCGCTGATGGTGTTGGCGGTGGCCAGCGATCCATCCACGAGGACGCCGTCCTCCGTGTTGAAGGCGACGAGGTTCCCTTCGCCGGGGCTGGCGCCGCCCAGGCTGTTGTCCTCAGCCACCCCCAACAACCAAAGGTGCCCCGCGATGAGCACGCCGGTGCCGTTGGGCACACCGGCGGTGCCCGCCGCGTCGGTGCCGATGTAGTTGCCCTTGACCCTGTTCCCGTTGGTCCGCGCGTACTCTGCGCCGCTGATTACCACGCCAGCCCTGTCATTGCCGGATATGACGTTGCGGTCGGCGGCACTGCTCCCGCCGATAGTGTTGTTGTCACCGCCCCTGATCGACACGCCGGTGCCATTGGGGACAGCAGCCGTGCCTGAGGCGTCGGTGCCGATGTAGTTGCCCTTGACGACGTTGCCGTCAGTCTCGATCCAGACACCGCCGGATTCATTGCCGGATATCAGGTTGCCTTCGCCGGGGCTGCTCCCGCCGATTGTGTTGTTGGTGGCTCCGTAATCGATCGACACGCCGGTGCCATTGGGGACGGCCGCCGTGCCCGACGCGTCGGTACCGATGTAATTGCCCTTGACGACGTTGCCGCTGGTACCCAACCCCCGCATCATTACCGCGCGGTCGCTTCCGCCGGATATAACGTTGCGCTCGCCTTGCTCGCTGCCGCCGATCGTGTTGCCCTGGGCACCTTCGCGGATGGCGACGCCGATCGCGCAGTCGTAGATTTCCAGGCCCTTGATGGTGTTGTTGCTGGAGGTGATATCGAAGCAACTGATGAACTTAGCGCCGCCGTCCACGATCACCCCCGCCGAGGAGCCGTCGATGGTGTCGTTGCCGGTCGTCATGAAAGGCAGGAACTCATGGAGGGTGATCCTCTGGGAGTTGGCGGGCGGGAAGACGGCGGTGTCGAAGACGATGGTGTCGGCGTTGGAAGCACCGGGCGGCTGCAAGCCTATCAGCATGTCGCAATGGGGCCCGAGCGGTGGGGGGGCGGCAAGCCAGCGTGTCCCTGAAACCTGATCGCACTCCCCGTGACTCAGAGCGCCCACCGAGAGGTCGCCCGTGGCCAGCATCATGGCCTCGTGTAGGGTGAGGACAGAGTCCCGCTCATTAGTGTCAGCCGTACTGTTGACGGTGATGGTGACGTCGGGGCTGGCCTGCGCGCCGGGCCCAATAAGCACGACGACAGAAGTGGCCAGAGCGGCCACGACCAGCAGGATGAAGGCGAGTCGTTTCATAGCAGGTCTCCTTTTCTCCGGGTCAGCGCGCGGAAGCCAGTACTGCCTTCATTCGCTCGCTGGAGGGTGCGCGAGGCGCTGCGGACTGCCGGATAGCGCGAGGGTCAGGATCTAGCCCCTTCCTACGGCGGCGACTCCTCTGTCTCTTCCGGCGCCACCGCGAAAGTTCCTCCGGTCTTCCCGACTGCTAGATAAACCTCCTTTTCTGCTGTCTGAGAATCCACCTTGTCGAGATCCAATGTCAGTGCGAGGAGGACCAGATACCTGCCTTCCTTCCCCAGATACACCTCGAACGACGCCTCTTTTGTTTCCCCGGCCTTCAGGGGAAAGCGTATCGGGTTGCGAGAATCCAGCCTTATGTCCACCGCTTGTTCAGACGCATACTGTGCCAGTTTCTGGACTCCAACCGTCGCCTCACCTACGTCTACGGTGGAGGATGCCGTTGCTACTAGAGTGATACTGCTTCCCTCCTTGATTTCCCCTTCGACGCCAACCGACAAGTCCCCCATCTTCTCCAACGGATAGAACTCTCTGATCAAGTCTAGGTTTGCGTATGCGTGGGACCTGACGGCGGCGTCCTCCTCCTCGGAAGCGATCCCTTTCAGGAAGTCGACCACCTCCTCCGTCACGTTCTTCCTCATCGCTATGTCCGTCATGACGGAGATCGCCCTCTGGCGGGTGTCGCTGTCCGGGTTGAGCCGGACGATCTCCTTCAGCTCTGGTATGTCCTTGGGGTTAAGCCTCATGTGCAGGTCAGAGACGTAGCCGGCATCGGCTTCCTTCGCCTTTTCTCCCCCTGCTGACGACCAGGGACGAATGGACAGAACCGTGGCAAGCGCAGCGATAGCGGCCAGGGCTACCAGGGCCGCAGCTACCGTTCTGAGTCTTGCCTTGCGCATCTTTGCTCCTCACGTTCTGGGCCGGCATCCTCATGAGCCTGAGGCTCAGCGCGGCCCGGCCGATCACTGGCAGGCGTCGCAGTTAACGCCGTATTCCGTCGCGATCGGGCAGAACATTTGCTTCTGGTAATCCGAGTCGATAAATCCCACGGCGAAATTGCATATGTGCGGCGCGTCCGTGATGAAATCGATATCTGAGTCAACGATGTCGAAGATGTAGGCGCGCTGTTTTGATGCTTCGTCGAACGACGCCTCGTCCACAGAGTCTGGGAAGGATCCCTTGCCGAAATCGTCGACCAAATCCCAGAGGATGGCCGCCACCGCCGCCTCCACGTGGGAGTCCAACAGCGAGTACCCCTGGGTCAGACAGTAGGGATACGGAGACTCAATGGCGCCGTGCATCGTTCCCTCTTGAGAAAGGTAGAGAGGATCGTCTGCCTCTCTGTGGATGGTGGTAAGAAGCTCGCTCATGTAGTCGGCGAAGCCCTCGAAGAAAGCTTCCTCCTTGCCCTCAAGGTACCAAGGGGCGATCTTCTCGCAAAACTCGTGCGGTGATATAGCCCAGTCGTTCTCGCTGATTTCCGAAGTCACGTGGTGCGCGTATTCGTGAAGTATGACGTCGTCGGCGAAGCCCAGATCCCTCCAACCGTTCTCCTTGCCGGGCGGCAAGAGATAGATCTGTCCAGAGACTGGATTTGTCCAAGGCGTACTTCCGGCCGACCAACCGGACACCCCGCCTCCGCTCGCAGGATAGGCGACTTCGACCGTGCTTACATTATCATTAGGCTGGTTGAGCTCTACTTCCTCTCTTTCTACCAGGATTGTCTCCGCTATGTTGAAGTACGCCGATTGCGAGATATTAGCGTTGTCCAAATGGCGTCGTGATCCATCGCATCCGTAGGTCCATGGTTCCTCCGCTTCCGCCATCGTGCTTTTCAAGTAGCCAAAGAAGTCCTCATCGTCGTAGATCCTGACCTTCAACTCGCCCAGGTCTAGGTTCCCCGCTGAAGGGGTCTCAAATATCTTGCTGTACCAATAGACGGTCTGGTTGCACCAATCGAAGTCCCTTTCCACCTGCGCAGCATAGTTTTGGGCCTTGAAAGACAGGTACCACTTCTTCCCTTCTTTGCTCGGCCTCGGAACGACGAATTCGAAGCGTCCGTCGCTGCCGGTCACGTAGGCGCGTTCGATTTTTAGGTAAGTGGCCTCTCCGAGCTCCACCTTCACTTCTCTTATTGGCTTGAACGCTGGAACTGGAGGAGCTGGAGTGACAGGGGGCACGGGAGCGCTCGTACCATCCGGGGCATCCGCCTCCTCGTACATAAGGCGGCCTGTTATCATCAAGTTTCCACTGCCGCACTCTTCACAGTTCCCCCCGCAGTCGATGTCGTCTTCCCACCCGTTTCTTATGCCGTCATAGCAGGTTGGCGGCATACATGCCCCGTCTTGGCAACGGCCGGAGCAGGTGGTATCTACAGACTTTGCCGTGCAGGTCCCGCCCTCCAAGACCGGATACCATTCTTTCAGGATCCGGTCGGTAAGACACTGATCCTCGTGGAACCCCGGCGTTGTTCCCTCTACCCCCAGCGTTCCCTTGACGTACCAGTTCTTTCCTGCAGGACCAGTCGACCAATCGGTGTCCTTACATACGCAAGCCACGTCTTGGCAGCCAAACTCACAGGGCACTTTCTCGCTATCCCATCCTTCAGCGCTCGCCGCAGAGCAGAAGTACTCCGTCAGTTCGGAGCCGGAACAGGAATCGGTGTGCCCGCTGATCGTACCCTCGTTGAAGTAGTCCTTCCCGCCATCGCTGTCCGGGCAGTTGCATGCGCCGTTCGTGCAGCCGAAGGGGCATTTCACTTCCACGCTCTCAATCCCCTGATCTGTGCACACGTATTCCGTTAAGCGGCCTCCCGGCCCGCTGGGGGCCTGGACGCAGGTGTCTACGACGGCGGGCGCGCAGTTGCTCCTAGCCAGACACATGAACGGCTCGCAATCCAGGACTCCCGCCTCCTTGTGAAGGTAGCACTCCCTCGAGGAACTCGCGCTGACACCTTCGCTGTATGTCACCCCGCTCTGGAAGAAATCGGCTCCATCGGGATCGCTGCATCCACAACCGTTTGGCGACACCGAATCGTAGAGCTCCTGAAGGTAAGAGGTAATAGGGAGGACTTCCTCCGAAACCTCGCCTGCCGGCCCGTGGCGGCAATCCTGGAAGGTTGACGGGGCCATTCCGAGACCGGCCTTCCCAAACTCCTCCAGGCTTAGAGCTTCACATGCGCTGGTTGCACTGCATTCGTCGCAGGCATCGCCAACACCATCCTCGTCGTCATCCTCCTGGCCGGGGTTTGCAGTCAGGGGGCAGTTATCGCCGCAATTCCGTACGCCGTCTCCATCATCATCCAGAACGCACCGAGCCATCTCTGCGGGAACAATGGGGGTGGCGGGTCTGGCTGGTGCAGGTGTGCCCGGCACCAGCGTCGGCGGTTGAGGTGTACCCGGTCGCGGCGTCGGTAGCTTGATGCTCGGTGTGGGCGTCCGTGTCGGGGTCGCGGTGGGTTTGGGGGTAGGTGTGGGCGTGCGTGTCGGCGTGGCCGTCGGCGTGCGTGTCGGCGTGGCCGTCGGCGTGCGTGTCGGCGTGGCCGTCGGCGTGGGTGTCGGCGTGGGCGGTTCGGGGGTAGGTGTTTCGGGCTCCGTGACCTTGAAGGGGGTCGTGGCCTCTTTGTAGTACCAGATCGGGCCCACGACGGAGCTGAACCGCCAGCAGACCGTCACCGTGTGGTAGTCGGGCGTGGCTTCCGGCGGCACTGTCGCGTCCATGGTGATGGACGTTCCGTAGCTACGAAGCGTTCCGCTGCCAATCAGCTCGCCTCCCGCCTCGGGATCCCAGTCCCACAGCACCTCCACCGGCTTCACGTCGCTGGTGGAACGGATATTGGACAGCTCCACTTCAAACGCGGAGCCGGCGGGGCCCGAATCCGGGCTGAAGGTCACGAGAGCAGTCGGCCACGGTTTAAGGTCCCCGTAGGTGCCGCATTGTGGCTGTCCCTGCGCTTGCGCCGGCGCGTCGGCCAGGCGCTGCAGGCCACCGGCTAAGGCGAAAGCCACGATAGCCACCCCTGCTATGCCCACGATGGCCAACGCGAAACGGGAACTGAGTCTCGATGTCTTCATGGCTGCACCTCCAACGGCTTCTCCTGCCCCGTTTCAGCCCGCAAGACACACAGCGGACCGCCGGGCGCTCCAGGCCCAGCATCTCTGCGTTCATGGCGATGCGATGAAGCCCGCGTATCCATGGACAAGATCAAAGCTCCACGTGGTTCCTTCCTCCTTAGTTGTCAGGGCCAGCACCGGCGCCAAGTGGGCCAGGTCATCGATGCTGGTCAGCTCGGGTTCGCCGGAGACGTAGCGGCGCCAGACCTGGTCGCCGCCCAACGTGTAGAGAAGGCTCAAGTCGGCGCTGATGCTGGCGGCCGCCTCGTCCACCGGCTCGGTTCTGCCACCGTAGCAAACGCTATTCCAGCCCATCACCAGGTCGGCGCTGGCCGGTGACATAGCGGACACATCCTGAACCCACGACGCGCCGCCAGACATGAGTATGAGAAGCGGCTCGAACGGGTTCACCGTGGTGATCGTGCTCACCTCGGGCCGGCCAGGGAACCAGCGGTCGTAGCCGCCGTCCTTCCGCATTCGGTAGACGGCCACCACCTGGCTGATGATGGGGTTCATGGCGGCGTCGATGGCCTGCTGGGAGCCGGCGTAGCAGGCCTGATTCCAGCCTGCGCCCAAGCTCAGGGCATTCACCACCTCCACCACATCGGCACCACGAAAGTCCGTGCCGTCCTCAAGCTCGCCGCTGACTGCGGCCGTCACCAGGTCCGTAGAGGTGGGCAGAGCGGCGACAAAGCTCTGACCACTGAAGGTGAGCTCGAGGTCACCGAGTTCGTCGTTGTCGAAGTCGCCGACTTTGGTCTGGGTCGGGGATAGAGTGGCTGTCCCCACCAGGAGCTTGACGCTACCGGTATCGACCTGGTTGACATCGTAGCCGAAGGGCAGCTCGACATAGGCGGTAACAGTGGACACCGGCTGGGGGCTGCCGATGTTCAGCGCGTCTGGCCTCACATCGACAAGGGTCGGGATGCCCACGAAGATGCGGACGCTGGCCGAGCCCTTCTGACCATCGGAGTCCGTGACCGCGAGGGTGACGGTGTGCCAGCCGTTCGACAGTTCGTTCGTGAGCAGGCGGAAGCCTTCGCCGAGACTGCCGTCGCGGTCTGAGGACCATTCGGCAGCAGAGTCGGGCCACGGCCCCACCTGTTCGAGGTCCAGGGACAGGCTGGTGAAGGATATCACATCGCCAGGCTGAGATTCCGAGCCGTCCTCCGGGCTGAGGATGAACACATTCGGAGGCTTATTAGGCACCACGAACGTGCTGTCCGAGGTGTCCGAGCCTGTTCGCAGGCCGTCGCTGGCCAGCACCCGCACCAGGGCGCTTCTGCTGCCGGCAATGCCGTCGGTATCGACCTGCAGCGACGTCTGGCTGATACCGGTAGCGAGGACCTCCCACGTGGCCCCAGCGTCGGCGCTGTAGAGCACTGTGAAGGTGAGGGCATCGCCATCGGGGTCCGAGGCCTGCCAGGAGAACGTCTGAGTGCCGGCAACAGTCTCGCCACCGTTGGGGAACTGCACTTGGACACTGGGCGCGTTGGCCGACAGCGTCAGGGAGGCCAGCACTGTCGCCGTGGCTACCTCTTCCAGGACTAGCGTTGCGGTTCCGTCCGGCATGTCAACCGTCAGGTCGAAGACGGCCCCCCATTCCCCACCCTCAGCCTCGGTCACGAGAGCACTGGGCGTGAAGAGCAGGAAGCCGAGGGCCTGGCCCTGGGCGCCGACAAAGGATAGGCGATGCGTCCCTTCGGGATCGGAAGGGGTGGGAGACGCGCCCACGGGCAGTTCCACGGCTGGCAACAACTCGCCGGTCCCATCCGGGTGGATGAGCCCAGACACATAGAGAAGGGTGCCCCCACTCTGGGCGCCGAGCGGGGCGCCTCCGTTCTGCGGCGAGATAGCAGCGGCCGCAATGGTGAAGGTCGCCGGGTCCAGGGCGTCGTAGATGGCCTCCCAGGTGGCGGGCCGGACCCATGCCTGGTCGGTGAGCATGCCTGCAACCATGTAATCGTATTGCGAACTGGGGACTGTCTTCTTGTCGAGGATATCGAAGCCGACCTCTCCGATGGTGTCGCCTATATGTACCAGCCCGAAGTTGTGGCCCACCTCATGGGTAAAGGTGCGCTGGTAGCGCACGAGCTCCGTGTTCCCCCACGCCGCACGCCCCGGCAGGTACGAGAGACCGTTGTACCATATCGGGTTCTCAGGCAGCCAGCCGTAAGTATGCGATACGTCCTGGGATGCAGGGGAAGCGGCGTTGTACGTGGTTCTCATGGCTGCAAGATCTGACCGGAGGTCCTTGCCATTGGCCCCGATGCCATCGGCCTCGGGCGGGTCACCGGCGGCGCAAAGGTCCGAAGCGAATATGAGGAGCGCGTAGTCTGAAGGGGTCTCATTAAAGAACGTGTCCGGGACCGGCATCGTTCGGTAGGCCCAGTCTGCGCCCAGCGCCACCCGGAACAGGTTCGGCAACCCGCTTGCGCCCGTGCAAGTGGGCGGTCGGTAGTCGATCGCGACGAACTGAAACGTCGGTGTAGCCCGGTATTCGAACGAAACCTCCAGGTAGCCGGAGCTCGGCCAGCGATTGTTCGCTTCGTTGGTTTCCGAGCGTTCCTTGTCGGGATCCACCTCCGCGTATATCTGCATGGTAGGGAAGTTCAGGGGCACTACATAAAATGTTGCGCTGTTAGCCATCGACTCGCGGTCTGGGCTGGGGACGGCCTCGGCCACCACGCCATTCAGGAGCGCCCGCTCCACCCCACCGGCGAGAAGGTGGACGCGCACGGGCACGCTGGCCCTGAACTTCGTAGCACTGACGAACACGCGCACGGCGGTCGTCCGCTGGTCCACCAGGCTGGCGCTGTTGGCGGCGGTCTGAATCCCCTGGGTGACCTCGATGTTAGTGATCTGAAGATCGGTTGGTTGTAGGACAGATGGAACTCCCCAGTAAAACGGCGGTGGTCTGAGGGCAAAAGCAGCGGGAAGGAACGGGGATGCCGGCGTGGGCGTGGGGGTGCGGATGGGCGTGCCGGTAGGCGTGGGGGTCGGCGTTGGCGTAGGCGTGGGGGTAGGTGTGGGTGTCTCTTCTGTGGGCGTCGGAGTTGTTGGCTCGGTGGCCTGGAAGGTGGCCTGCTTGTAGTACCAGCCCACGTGCTGCAGTAACCAGCAGACCGTCACGGTGTGGTCGCCAGCCTCAGCAAGCTCCGGCACTTCGGCGTCTATGTCGAGCGAGGTTGCGTTGGGGGGGACGACGCCGCTGCCGATGATCTCGAGCTCGCCGCCCGCTTCGGCGTCCCAGTCCCAGAGCACATCGGTGGGCTGCTCATCCGGGTGCGCGACGATGTTAGACAGCCCAACCGTGAACGACGAGCCCGCGAGGCCCGAATCCGGGGAGACGGTGACGACGGCACTCGGCCACGGTTGCGGCTGGACCGGAATGCCGCCCCAGTCGCCGCAGTGCCAAGGCGGGAAGTCGGCTTGCGCAGGCCGGCCGGCCAGCCACCACGGGCCACCGGCGACGACGAGCCCCACAACGAGCACCACGCTCGCCATCCCCACGATGGCCAGAACGAGACGGGAACTGAGTCTCCTTGCTCTCATCACCGAACCCCCCTCTTTTTGGCGCTCACCTCCGTGTGCCGACCGGGCCATAGCCTGGCCAAGGCACCCCTTGCCAAGCCCGTCGGGCCCGTTGATGGCCTGTCTAGCAGACTGAGTAAATGTAGATCAGAACTGAATCAGACACCGAATTGCCGGCACTGTCCGTCCCCGTCAAGGTCACCTCGTGCGTCTCGCCCTTGCAAACGTCCTTGGCATAGAGGCGGGCGGTCAGGCTCGTGCCCTCGCCCAGGGTGGGACCCTGAAGGTCGTCCCGGTCGGTGGTCCAGACCAGAGACGGACCGCTGAGGGTACCGTCCTCCGGGTCGGTGGCGCCCCCCTCCAGTTGCACGTCCGCGTAGTAGAGCTCAAGCGTGTCGTCGTAGCTTGCTATTACTGTTGTCAACTGCGGAGGTTCGACCGCGGGATTGGTGATGGTGACCGTGGGCCGCTGGTCGGCGCCGGCGACGAAGATGGAATGGCTCCCATCGGGCCCCAGCTCATAGGCGAGCCAGGGATAGTGCTGGTCAGGTTTCGTGTAGTCTACTACCGCGGGTGTGCCCGGCTCTGCGTCGATCTCGTCGCCGGGGTGCGGGCGCTGGGCGAGGTGAGCGCTGCGATCCTTACCCTCGATTAGAAGCTGCAGCTCATACCCGGTTTCGCAAGGGTTTCGGGGGACAAACCGACCCCAATAGTAGTAGTACCCGCTGCTATCCTGGTCGCGTTCGAGGGACACCTCCTCCTCATCAATGTCCTCACGGGTACACGATATAGTCCCCTTCAGCTTGAGCTGGGCCTCCGCCATCTCGACCCCCGGGGTTTCGGGCGGAACGCCCGAGCCAAACCGAATGAAGACATACGCCGGGTACCGAGTGGCCTGCGGCAGCGGGACTATGCCGAGACCTCCCACGGCCAAGTCTTGCTGCTGCGCGGTCTGGTGGAGCATCCGCTTGCCGACACCGTGCTCCATGCCGTACACATCGCCCCACTCCGCGTCGTATCGCAGCTCACAAGAAGGGTCGTCCGGGAAGGATGCAAAGCCAGCCGGTTTGGCTTGGTGAGGAATCCCTATCAACCCCTCGACGCACTGGACTATGGCAACCTCTTCCGCGATGGGCGGGTGGTTGACGATCTCGTAGAAGTACTCGATCAGCCCAGCGCTCAGGGTGATGATCTTGGGCACCAGCCGGTCCGTGAGACGAAGGTAGTCCTCGTAATAGGGAGGCGTGATCACGGGGAATAGGTTTGGTATGGTGCCGTCCGTCGGGATAGGGAGGGCGCTGCACCCAAGCGCATTGCCGTCCGCGAAACCGGCGAGGCAGCGGTAGCCGTAGCCCTGGTCGCACTGGTTGGCCGCCTGCTCGCTGAAAGCCGCCATCTCGGCGAAAAAGTCGGAATAGTCAGCTTCGCGTTCGATATCGCCGTTCTCCAGCACCTGCTCACCGTTCTCCTCATGCTGTACGCGCTCGAGGCGCCAGAACTCCCTAACCACTCTCTCATATCCCATTTGCGATGGGTCTTCGTTTAGCTCGCAACCGCCCCAGAAGTTGAGCCAACCCAGCACGGCCCCTATCCCGCACCCGATTGCGGCGCCCGCAACCGCGCCGACGCCAAATCCGCCTGCGGCGCCCGCGGCACCCCCGATGATAGCGCCTTCAACGCAGCCCGCTCCCGCGCCCACGGCGCCGTATAAGTCGCAGAGGTCCGCCAACCCCCATGCTTTCTTCTCTGACGTCTTGGTGAATAGTCCTTCCTGGGTGAAACTGCTGCAGCCATGTTCTAGCAGCCTGGCATGGTCAGGCTCCCCCTGATCCTGCAATAGGTGGACTACGTGGCCCAGCATCAGGTAGGCATTCCGTTTGCCTTGGAAATCGTAGCGGTTGTATTGCTGGATGGCCTCTTCCCACGTGAACCCGTTCATCCCACCGCAGTTGGATCGGCTGTAACCCCAGTCCCGCGCACTGCAGAAACGGTCATCGGGCTTGGGCCTGGCTGGAACGGGACCCCAGAAATCGAAGTAGTCGGCATTCTTGAGGCCCAGGTCTCCGGCACCGAAATGGAAGAAGGCACGGTAAAGTCCGCTCTGGTCATAGTAGTAATTGTTGTCGTCCTGGAACTTGTGATCAGTCAGGAACCAGGTGTTGTAGAAGTTCAGCCTGGACGCGGGGTCATTGTAGGGGTCGTGGCTGTCTTCATAGGTGGCGCCCAGCACGACGGGATGGTCTTTGTGGGGCTCCGGATAGGGATCGAACGTTTTCGGGTCGACGTTGGGGGGAAACGCGCCAGGGAGAGGAAACTCGTCGAAGTGCCAGGGTGGTGCCAGCGGCGCGCTGTAGACTTCCGTGTACTCCCCGGTCGTATCCTTCTGTTCAATCAATTTGATGGCTCGTTGGGCCCAGGGCGCGTGGTTGGCGTTTTCGCTCCAGCCCCCAATGCCAGGAAGGCTGAACAGAAGCATCGCCGGGGGAAGGGGATTCTCTGGATCCGCAAGCTGTCGGGCTTCCTCGGGAAGCGGTGGAATGGCCATCTGGCTCGGCCCAAAGGTGGCCCTGAGTTCCCCTTCGATTTCTTGCGCCCGAGCCCGGACGGTGAGCCCGCGGATCAAAGAGTCCCCGCGCGAGATGCTCACCTGAAAGTCCATCTCAAGGCTGCCGGCCAGCTCCACCCCCCGGTCGCGGAATTCGCTCTCCTGCGCGTTCTGGGGTTCCCCGAACACGGTCCGAATGAACCCCTCCGGGTCGTCCAGCGGCGGAAAGCTGTCCAGTTGAACGTCAACCAGCCAGGAACACCCCACTTCTCTGGTGGAGACGATCTTTCCCCCCTGCAGCATGGCGAGGGCCGATCCAAGGTAGTCGGCAAAGGGCTCGCCGGAAATGCTTGACCAGATACCGGATTCAAGCGGCCGCCCGTAGCCTTCCTCGTCCGCCCAGAAGATCTCTGCGATTGGCGAGTCTTCGCCCGTTGCGCCCAGCTGCACATATTGGCGGCCCTCCGCCAGATCCATCTCTCCTTCCCACCACACGCCAGGATCGAACTCCAGGCGCATGTGATATCGCTGTAAGGCCTGGTTAGCCTGCGCTATCCGGTCGAGTGAGAACTCGCCGGCGGCGCAGGCGCCGCTCAGGGCCAGAACGCCCTGGTGTTCATCCAGCGTCTTTAGACTGCTGACCTCCGGCCGACCGGCGAACCAGCGCAGCCAGTTCTGCGTCCCCGGGTCGAGGTAGTAGGCGGCTGTCACCGCGCCCTCGCCGCACTTCGCCAGCGCGGTCTGCACGTCGCTGCCAGAGGCGCCGTCCCAGACGGCGATGGACCACTGGCCGGCCTGAGGGCAGTTGACAACCTGGCCGGCCTGGGCTGCGCCCAGGGACCCGCCCCCTGCGATGCCGGCGGCCGCCGTGGCTCCCCCAAGCGCAATGACGCCTTGCACCTCGTCCAGCGTCGATAGGTTACTGACCTCCGGGCGGCCGGCGAACCAGCGCAGCCATTGCTGGGTCTGGGGCTCGAGGTAGTAGGCGGCTTCCACCGCACCGGGGCCGCAGGTGGCAAGGGCCTGGCTGCTGTCTGTGCCTTGGTCGCCGGTCCAGACCGATATGGCCCATTTGCCGGGCTGAGGGCAGTACTGCATAGAACCCTGCTGCGCTTCGGAGGAGCCCTGCGCTAGCATCCAGACCAGCGCCAGGGCAAGCACCCCTGTCAGAAGCAGCAGAACGGCCTTGACTTTCAGGCTACGCACGGTTCACCCCCGACTCTCCAACTGACGTTGGTCCCACGCGCCCTCGCCGTAGCCGGCCGCCGGGCGTTCGCCCCAGACACCGCTACCTCCTGCTCGCTCCCCCGGGATTTCCGGCTCCGGCGCATCTGGCCGCGCCCTTCGCCCGCCGGCGCCAGCGCGGTGTGGCCACGGGGCGCCGGCTTACGCGGCGAGCGCGTACGATGCTACTGCGTGCTCGTCACTGGATTTTGAAGCATATCGCCGACATTCCGTTGCCCGGGGCGTCGGCGATCCTGCAGCGTGCAGAGGAGGACAGCCACGCGGGGCTATCGGCTGAAAAGGAGAAGATGCCCAACGAGTCGTCGTCATCCCCCGCCCAAGGTGCGTCCTCGTCCCACACGGCCACCTCAACGTATACGAACGGCCCGGCCGCCGTAGTCGTGAAGATCGTCATCGGCTGGTCCGGGTGGTAGTTGCCGTCCCCTTCATCCTGGTGGCCCTTGTCGGGGATTCGCGTTATGTCCTCGCGCAGAAGCTCGCCGGAGAATGCGTCAGCGACCCGGGCCCAGATGTAGATCTCGCCGTCAAACCCGTCGCCGTCTTCAATTATCTCTATCGGCTCGAGAGTCACCGTCACCGGCACGTCCAATGCCTCTCGACGGTGAATGGTATAGCGGATGATCATATTGTCCGCCTTGGCCTCGTAGATCGATGTCTCTTGGACCTGGGTCCAGCAGTAGAAGAGAACACAGTGTTCCTCGGACTGGTACTCCTCCCACACCCCCCAGTCTTCGTCGCGGCCGAAATTGGTGGTAAATGTCCCTATCGTCTGGTTCTTACCCAACCAGGCCGCTATGTATTCACCCAGTTTGTCGCCCAACTCCGACACTAGGGGGGAAGCTGCGCCGGCTCCGACCGCTTTTGCTAGTGCGCCCAGTGCCGGCCCGGTGAGGTTCTCGATGCTCCACTTCAGCCAATCAGCAATCTCGTCATTGTCGACCGCGGTTACCACGAGGGCGAGACTGTCTCCCATTTCGTCTTCCCATAGGTCGAAGATGGGCTGCTCTATCTTTAGCCAGTCGCCATTGTTGGCCTCGACCCACCCTTTCATTGGATACTGTGTCTTCTGGGTCTTCCCTTCGCCTGACGTAACGACGGAAACGATCTGTATCTCCCCCTCCTCCACCAGGTCTCTGTCGTCGAGGATCTGTACCTCTTCAAGGGTGACGACAATGTAGGGACCGCAGGGGGAGACACAGTGACTCGGCACCCGGACGTCTGGCACCTCGGTAACCACCCCTTCCCCGTTGTTTATCTCCTCCAGGTTGCTCAGCTCCGGGTGTTCGTCCAGCCAGCGTTCCCACACTCCCGTGGCGCGGTCAAGGTGGTAGGCGGAACTCAGTGCCCTGGGGCAAGTGGCCAGGGCCTCCCAGATGGGGGTGTGGTCAGGGCCCACCCAGGCGGACAGCGCCCACCCTCCGTCCTGCGGGCAGTTGACCATCTGGCCCGGCGGGGTGAATCCCTCCGACGGGGGTATCGGTATTGGCGTCGGGGCGACGGGGGGTACAGCCTCCGCTCCGCCGAAGAGCATCAGCACCTGGAGATCGTCCGCCCTAGAAAAGTTGCTCACGTCTGGCCGTCCGCCTATCCAGCGCGACCACTGTTGCGTGTCGGGGTCGAGGAAGTAGGCAGCGTCCACTGCCCCTTCGCCGCAGGTAGCCAGTGCCTCGCCGATCTCCGTGTCATCAGGGCCCGTCCAGAGAGATATCGCCCACTTGCCGGCCTGGGGGCAGCCCTGGATCTGGCTGGGGGATAGCGCTGGGGTCGGCGAGGGCGTAGGTGGTGCTGGGGTTGCGGGGGGCTCCGGCGGTTCGGCCTCTTCCGTTGGTTCGGGTGTAGGGGTGGGCGTGGGTGTCTCTTCCGTGGGTGGAGGCGTCTGTGTGGCCGGCTCCGTCACGTCGAAGGTGGCCTGCTTGTAGACCCAGACCGGGAATTCCCCGCCACTGCTCCAGCAAACCGTCACGGTGTGGTCACCGGACCCGGCATCTCCCGGCACGTCGGCGCTTAGGCTGAATGAGGTTGCGAGCGGGGGAATGGTACCGCTGGCGATGAGCTGCCCCCCTCCCACCTGCGGAACCCAATCCCATATGGCCTCCACCGGATTCGCCCAAACGCTATAGATGTTAGCCAGTTGAACGCCAAAGGACGAGCCCGCCACCCCCGAATCGGGCGTCAGGGTGACGACGGCGCTGGGCCACGGCGTCGCGTAGCTGGGGCATTCGAACCCCGGCTGCGCTTGCGCCTGGGGCTGGGTCAGCCGCCACGGGCCGGCCAGGACGAGCGCCGCGACGAGCGCCACCCCTGCGATGCCCACGATGGCCAGAGCGAGGCGCCAACCAGGTCTCAATGTCTTCATGCCCGAACCTCCTTATCTTTTCCCCATGGAGACTTCCCCATGCTCGCAGCGGGCGGTAGAATAAACATGGCGAGGGGTGGTGACCGCCGCCCGCTTGCCGGCCCGGCGATCCCGGTCGCCGGGCCTTTTCTTTCTGTTTGACTCTCTCCACCCTGATGCCAGTCCCCTGCTTCGCTCCCTTCAAGAGGAATCGGCGATAGACACGGCGAGGGGTGGTGACCGCCGCCCGCTTGCCAGCCCGGCGATTCCGGTCGCCGGGCCTTTGTTTCGTCAGACTATCGCCGCTCTCGTGGCAGTCCCCACTCCCGCAGGTGAACCTTCATCCCGTTGGTCTGAGCCGCCGGGCGCTCAGCCCCCTACCCTTTTCGCAGCGTGAGGGTCACGGAGCCAGTTGCGCCCTCCGGCTGCGCGATCGGACACGATACGCTGGCGCCGTCCTGCGCGGGTAGGCTACACTGGGAGACCGTCATGAAAACGCCGGCCCATTCGCCTGTTTGGCAAGCCACATCCGGAAGGCATATTTCGCCTACGAAGTGTCCTTCGGCCGACACCTCAAAGATGAGCGGATTGAGGCCGGTAGCAGTCACATGTACGTCGGAGGGCGAGGACGAGACTAGAGAGCAAGTAAAGGGCAGCTCGCAGCCAAAACCATAATCCGGGTTCGCGGTCACGCTTCCCTCCAAGCGGCCATCGCCCTCTTGGAGTTGGATCCTGGTCTTCGAGAGGCTGACGGTGAAAGTAGTAGACACGAGGCCGTAGTCCTCCTCCAGCATCCCGCTCCCCTCGATCTCGAGCGTCCAGATGGGTGTTGGCGTTGCCGTTGACGTTGCCGTTGGCGTTGCCGTTGGCGTTGCCGTTGACGTTGCGGTCACCGTGGGCGATGCTGGGGCCGGTGTCGAACCTCCAGGGAGCGGCGTGGGAGTTCCTGGGGGCGCGGCCGCCCCCAGGGCCAGCAGCCCTTCCAAGGCGTCGAGCGGCGGCAGGTTGCCATACCACTCTTGCGTCTGCGGGTCGATGGAGTAAGCGATGGCCACCGCGACCACGCCGCAGGTGGCCATCGCGTCAGCGGGCGCCGTGCCGCTGGGGCCATCCCACACCGCTATCGACCACTTCTCCGGCGGCGGACAGTTCTGCATCTGGTTCGCTGCCGGGGCTGCGGCCAGGGATCCCGCCCCCGCCGCTGCCCCAGCGCCGCCCAGGGCCAGCAGGCCTTGCCTGTCGTTCAGGGACGCTAGGTTGCTCAGCTCCGGGTGCCCCGGGAACCAGCGCGACCAGACCTGCGTCTGCCGGTCGAGAGAGTACGCGCCGTCCACCGCGTCCGCCCCGCAGGTGGCCAACGCGTCAGCGGCCTCCGTGCCGCTGAGGCCATCCCAGACGGATATCGCCCACTTGTCGGCCTGGGGACAGTTGAGCATGTTGCCCTGCTGGGCGCCCGAGGGGCCGGCTTGTGATGCCGCTACGAGAGCCAGCGTGCCCAGGACAAGGGTTGCCGCCACCGGGGCGACTCTGAACCGATAGCTGCTCACGGCTTTACCTCCTGGCCAACTACCCGGCGCTGGCACTCAGAGCGACTCGCGGTGCCCCCTCTGCCGGGCTTGTGGAGAGTCGGGGCATGCCGTACCGTAGACATAGCGAGGGGTGGTGACCGCCGCCCGCTTGCCAGCCCGGCGATCCCGGTCGCCGGGCCTTTTCTTTGTCGCACTCTCCTAGCCGTCGCTTGGTTCGTTCCTCCCAAACAAAAACCGGCGACAGACTGCCGCCGATTCGTTGTCGCCCCGGACACTGAGAAGAGCTGCTTTTCCCGGAAGCAGTACCGCCTCGGTCGGACGGCCTCAGGTGCGAATATTCACATGACCGCGTGCAAGCAGTATACGTCTTCTCCAGGACATGTCAAGACGTTCGGTCAAGAGGATTACGATGAAGTTCAAGGCGCGCCAGTCCAAATCTGCCCCGGCGTACACTCGGTGCGGCCCTGCCGCCCTCGAGGTCTTCATCCATGATGATCGCGCGGAGGCCGACCCTTCTGCGGCGAGGCAGCTGCGGCCACCCCTGCGCCATGGCGAACGCCACCACGAGGTCGGCCAGCATGAGGCTGATGAAGGTCAGGACGAAGAGCCAGCCTCGCATCAGCCGCCCCGTTTCCCGCAGGTACTGTCTCACCGAGAGCTTGCCACCCCGCTCGGCCGGCTCCGGCTCGCCAGCGACGGGCTCCAGGGCCAGTTCCTCGATGAGTTCCCTGGCCAGGGGCCGGGCCCTCTCCTCCAGCTCCGCATAGGGCTGGGGCTCGATGGGGAACTGGCCGCTGCCGGCCTTGTGGGCCTCCGGCAGGAGCTCGCCGTCGAAAGGCTCGGGCCGCCCACCGGGCTCGCCGTCTCCCGGGCCGAAGGGCCGGGGCCGCCCGGGCTCATCGAGCCGCATAATCGCGAATTATGGTGGGCGATCCAATTAGGGCGCGCAAGTGCGGCTAAGCGGCCTTTTTGGTGCGTAGGAGGAGGGCGACTTCGTATCTGGGCTAGATACGAGTGGTACCCCCGGCGGGACTCGAACCCACGCACCCGGCTCCGGAGGCCGGCGCTCTATCCGACTGAGCTACGGGGGCCCGCCTCAATAATAGCGGCACCCTTCCTTGGCGACAAGTCTATCCCTAGAGCAGATAGCGAAGCCATAGGTAGACGGTGGCCAGCGCCAACGAGGCCAGTGTCACCAGGCCGCCGTACTTCATGAACTCCAGGAAGCTGATCTTGTACCCCGCCCTCTCGGCGACGCCCGCCACGTAGACGTTCGCTGAGGCAGCCACCAGGGTCAGGTTGCCCCCCAAGCCGGCGCCCAACGCCAGCGCCCACCAGAGGGGGTTACCCGCTGAATGCTGAACGCCCAGGTCGCTCCCCAGTTCCTCCACCACAGGGATCATCGCCGCTGTGAAGGGGATGTTGTCCACGATCCCTGAGAGGAGTGCCCCTGACCATAGCACCAGCATTGTTCCGGCCCAGAGGTGACCGCCACTGGCGTCACTCATGCCCCGGCCGATGTCCTCCAAGAGGCCGGCCTGCTCGACGCCGCCCACTACGATGAACAGCCCAACGAAGAAGAAAATAGTGGTCCATTCCACCTCTAACAATGCCTCCCGGGGATGGATGCCACCCACGATGATTAGAGCTGTCGCCCCACCCAGGGCCACCGTGGCTGGCTCCAGTTCCAGGATGCCATGCAGCAGGAACCCCAAGATCACTAGGCCGAGAATGCCTAGCGATAGATACAGAAGGCGGCGATCTTCCAGCACCTCACTCTCGTCCAACGCCATCACTCGTTGTCGGCGCTCCGCCGCGGCGGGGATCCAGCGGCGAAAGGCAAGGAACATCGCTGCGAAGAACACTGCGAGGACAATCAGAATGATGGGCATGAGATGGACGATGAAGTCTACAAAGCTCAGGCCAGCGGCGCTGCCGATGAGGATGTTGGGCGGGTCGCCTATGAGAGTGGCTGTGCCCCCGATGTTGGAGGCCAGGATCAGCGAGACGAGAAAGGGCATGGGGCTCACCCTCAAGATGTTTGCCACGAACAGGCATAGCGGCACCATGAGCACAACGGTCGTCACGTTGTCCAAGAAGGCAGACCCGACCGCCGTCATAAACGCCAGGATCATCATGATGCGGAGCGGGCTGCCCCTCGCCGCCTTAGCGGAGCGAATGGCCAGCCACTGGAAGGCGCCCGTCTTGCCCAGCGCGTTGGCCATGACCATCATACCAACCAGAAGGAAGATCACGTTCAAATCGATGGCGGCGAAAGCCTCCTCCTGATCCAGAACCCGGAAGGCGATCATCGCCACGCCGCCAATGAGGGCGGCTGCTGTCTTGTGGACCCTTTCGGAGATGATGAGGAGGTAGGTGAAAGAGAAAATGAGAGAAGCTACGGCCAGGTCGTTCAAGCCCCTGCCTCCCGGCGGTGTTCCCGAAGCCAGGCCTGGATCAACTGAAGGCGGTGCAGGTAGCCCACCACGCGCATCTCATCGTCGACGACGGGGAGGCCCTCAAGCCGTTCCTCGTGCATCCGCCTGAAGGCCCTGCGCACGCTGTCATTCATGGTTATGTAGACCGCAGGCTGCATCAGGTCGCGCGCCGAGCGGGCGCGGCTCAGCTTGCCAAACTCCTCGATGCCCTCCACGACCCGCAGGTCCGCGAGGAACTCCTCCGGCGCCACCTGCAGGAAGAGCTCGTCCAGCAGGAGGCGCACGGGGATGATGCCCTTCAAGCGACCGGCCTCGCCCGTCACAGCCACGATATCCACGCCGGGGACCTCGCTCAGCCGCAGGCAGACATCCAGAAGATCAGCGCCTTCGTCCACAACGCAGGCCTGGAGCGCCTCCTTCCCGAGAGCCTCACGCACAGTGGCGCCCTGATTGGCGGCGTTGATCTCTTCGCGCCGAGATCGTGGCTGGTTGGTCTCCTCGCTCATCTCACTACTCCCCCGTCCGGCGATTGTATCACGGAGCACGCCCTCCACCGAGAACGAGTCGGTTGACACCCTTTCGCCCTTCGGGCATCCTGGCAGAAGGGGTTCATGGAGACGGCGTCATCGTACTTCGACAAGAAGGAAGAGCGATTCCGAGAACTGTGCCGGCGCATGCTGGCCGAGCGCCGTCCGATCTTCGCCAGCAACCGCGGCCCGGTCTCCTTCGTCCAGAACACCGACGGCAGCGTCACACCCCAACGGGGTAGCGGCGGGCTGGTCACCGCCCTCACCTCCGTCAGTCGCTTCATCCCTCTGACCTGGGTGGCCAGCGCCATGACTGAGGCCGACCGCCAGCAGGCCGCGAGCGGCGCGTCGCTGCGCGCCCCCCTTCCTGACCAGGAGATTCTCCTCCGCTTTGTGGCCGTGCCGCGGGCCATGTACCAGAAATACTACTATTCCTTCTGCAACCCGCTGCTATGGTTCCTCCAGCACTATATGTGGAACACACCTCGCGCACCCAACATCGGCCGTGCGACCTACGAGGCGTGGGAGGACGGGTACGTGCCGGTGAACCAGGCCTTCGCTCGGGCTCTGGCCGAAGAGGCCCGCGGTGACCGCGTCTCGCCCTTCATATTCATCCACGACTACCACCTGTACCTGGTGCCAGGCGAACTGCGCCAGTTGCTGCCCGACGCCCCCATCCTCCACTTCACGCACATCCCCTGGCCGGGCCCGCGCTACTGGGGCATCCTGCCCGCGTTCATGCGTCGCGAGATCCACGAGAAGCTGTGCGCCGCGAATATCGTCGGTCTCCAGACGATGCGCGACGTGCGGAACTTCTTGCTCGGCTGCGAGGCCTTCATCGAAACCGCCGACGTCGACTATCGCGCCTGCACCGTCGCCCTGAACGGCTGGCTGACCCACGTGACCAACTACCCGATCTCGCTGGACGCCGCCGGCCTGAAACAGCTCGCGGCTTCACCGGAGGTCGAGCGCTACGAGGAGGCCCTGCGCCCCCTGACCGGCCAGACGACCATCGTGCGGGTCGACCGGGCGGAGCCCAGCAAGAACATCATTCGCGGCTTTCGGGCCTACGAGAGCCTGCTCGATCGCTACCCCGAGCTGCGGGGGCAGGTCGCATTCCTGGCCTTCCTGGTGCCATCGCGTACCGAGTTGCCCATCTATCAGACCTACACCGATGAGCTGTTCGAGGTGGTCAGCGCCATCAACGACGAATACGGCGACGACCACTGGCAGCCCATTCACGTGTTCTACGAAGAGAACTACGCCCAGGCCGTCGCCGCCATGCGCCTGTACGACATCCTGCTGGTGAACCCCCTGGTCGACGGGATGAACCTCGTAGCGAAAGAGGGGCCGCTGGTGAACACTCGCGACGGCGTGCTGGTGCTATCCGAAATGGCCGGCGCCCACGAGCAGTTGGGCCAGTACGCCCTGTCCGTCTGCCCGACAGACCTGGAAGGGACGGTGCGCGCCCTCCACGCCGCGCTGAGCATGCACCCCGACGAGCGGCGGCGGCGAGCGGCCGCCCTCCGTCGGGCGGTCCAGGAGGAGGATGTCACCTTCTGGATGGAGCGCCAGTTCCGCGACCTGATCGCCCTGTCGCGCCTGCGACGTCTACGGCCGTAGAGCTGCAGCCACCCCTGCCAGTAACACCTCAGCGCCGGCTACGCCTTCCACGCGGTAGTCCGCCGCTGCCAGCACTTCCGGCGCCGTCTCCCGGCCGGCCACCACCACCGACGCTCCGCGAAAGGCCGTCGCCTCGCGCAGAGCGCGGAACGCGTCGACATCCGTCACGTCGTCGCCAAGATAGAGGACGGAGCTCAGGGCGTGCTGCGTTGCGAGCTGACGCACCACCGTCCCCTTGTGCGCACTGTCAACTGGCGGGAGCAGCTCCACCACCATCTTGCCCTCGTGGACGGAGAAGCGGCGGGCCGTGGGCGCGGCGGCGACGGCCTCCAGCACGGCTTGACGGGCCGCCAACGGGTCGGCCGCCCGCCGATAGTGGACGGCGATAAGCGGGCCCTTGTCCTCAAGGAGAACCCCGGGCAGGGTGATGGTGCGCTGCAGTTCGTCGAGGACGCTGCGGGCGAGGACGGTGTAATGCGCTATCGACTCCTCCGTCCACACCGGCGGCATGGGCAAAGAGAAGCCGTGCAGGCCCACATAGACGATGCCCTCCAGTCCCACCAGCCGCCGCGCCTCCTCCACCGTGCGGCCACTGACCACCGCCACCAGCGCGGCCCGCGCAGCGATGGCCTCCAGGTGGCGCCGGCAGACGGGCGAGACGGCAGCCTGATCCGGCGTGTCCGCGATGGGGCTGATGGTGCCGTCCAGGTCGGTGATCAGCCCGAATTGGCGCTCACGGAGGAAGGGAAGGAGAGGGGAGAGGTTGGTCAGAGGAAGAGGCATGCTATGCGAGCTAGGAGCGGCGTCTGCCCTGCTGGGCTTCGAGGTTGGCGACCTCGGGCCGCGTCGTTTGTGTCACATGCCGCCTGAGCCCTTCCATGATCCACATTCGAAACAGAGTCTGATATCCCAGTCCGAGGTCCGCCCCGATGTTCCTCGCCAGTTCGATCGCCTCAGGGTCGATACGGATGTAAATGCCCTTCTTCCGACCTCGCCGGTCGACGATGGGCTCTTTGACGTCTTCGAACTCGCCCGGGAACTCTAGTGGGCTGTGTGTTTCCCAGAACTCGGCTTCTTCCTTGGCCGTCTTGAACTTCGGTACCTTCTCCATCGCGCGCCTCGCTACCTCCACTCCCGGAACCGCCGGAGTTCGACATCCGTCATACGTCGCGCCGTGATGACGGTGGCCGTGCTCTTGTGGTACTCGAACACCACCAGAACGTATACGCCAGCGGGCGTCTGCGCCCAGAGCACGTACCGTCCGGAACGCCCCCGTTGGACCTTCACCCCCGGCTCGAAGAAGCTGTCCTCCACTTCCTCGGGGTCGAGTTGGTGCTTGGTGATGACCTTCTCTCGAATTCCCTCCGCCCATTCGACCTCAACGATCTCCATGCGTTGTATACCTAGTGTATATACATCATCTTGGGATTGTCAACCCCGCTGGGCGCGTCGCCCTACTTGTACCCAATTTCCGGCGTAAGGCGCATGGAGCTGCGCATAAATGTCCCGCTGCCGCGCCCGATCTCGCGGCCGTCCTGGTCCATCAGCTCGGCCTCCGCAACAAAGAGTTGTCGAGAGCGGTAGACCACGCGGCCAACCGCCTTCATCTCCCCATCTGAGATGGGGCGCGTCAGGTAGAGGTTGAACGATACAGTGAGCACGAATACGTCATCAACCAGCGAGTTCACTGCGAAGAAGGTCGCATCGTCCAGGCACTTGAAGTACAGCGCGCCGTGCACGGCATTGGCCGCGTGATAGAAGTCCCGGCGCACGGCGACGGTAACCTCCGCCCGGCCGTCGCTGATGTGCATGACGGGGTTATAGTACGCGTTCAGCGGCGCAGAGGCGTACATGCGCTCCAGTTTTCGATAGTGCTCCTCGCTGGTCAACGGGCCATCCTTTCCCCGAGCGCATCCTATTGCGGCGGCGCCGAGAGGCTCGGCCCGACAGCCGCGTCGAGATCGTAGCCGGCGGCGGTGGTCGCCGCTCCTAGGTCGTCGGCGCTGGCTGAGAGGAGAGCCGTGAACGAGCCGCCCTGCCAGGTCGCGAACCCGTGCTCGGAGGCGGCGTCCCAGCGCACTGCCGTCATACCCGGATCGGCCGGCCACCATTGGCCCGCCGTCGCTCCGGCCACTTGCAGAAACGCCGCCACGAACTCGCTGAGGTCGCCCGCGCTATCCCACTGGAGCGAAAGCTGAAGCACGACGTGCGCGCCATCTTCGGACGTATAGCTCGCCATGCGGCCGCCGCCCCAGCCCGCGGCCGCCTCTTGGGCGACGCTGTCCCACTCGGGCTGGCCTTCGAGGGAGGTGAGCAGATAGTTGTAGACGTCGAACTCTCCGAAGACGGCGTCGTCCTGTTGCTTCCAGGTCGCTCCCAACTGCGCCGAGATGTCGGTCAGCGACACCGCGGCCGGCGCTTCGTGCGAGAAGTACTTCTCCGGATGGAGGACCTGTTCTGTCGAAGTCGGCACGTCGTCGTAGGTCTTGTTGACCGCTTCCCACCCGCCGCCGATAAGCAGGACGCTCACGAAATCAGCGCACTGATCGTAGGGGAAGTAGTAGTACCGGATCATGCCGGGCGGTATGTCTGAGCTGTCGCTCTCCCCCTCCGGAGAAGGCATCATGCTCAGAAGCCAATCGTCCGGATGGGTCGTCACCAAGTAGGCGACCTCAGACACCGTCGCGTCCCCCTCGAGGAGACACTCGACTGTCGTCCCGTATTCCGTGTTGCTGTGGCTCTCGTCCTCGTCCTCTGCGAGCCCCTGCAGTTTCTCGATGTCGAACCGTGCATCCTGGAAGCTATGCACGTACTCGTGGGCCAGGGTCCCTTCGCCTTCGACATCAATGGCCGCGGCCTGCTCCGCCACCAGCGCGAGCTTGTCCTCGCTTGGGACATAGAAGCCCAGGATGTTGGATGAGAACTCAGTGTTGATGGCCAGGAGGTCGTCCTCGGGGCCGATCAGGTGGAGCAATCTGAACACCAGGTTGAGCGCCTCCCAATGCTCGGCGTCTTCCTGGCGGGTCTGTTCCGCTACCTGCTCGTAGTAGTCTGTCAGCGCGGCCTGGCTTATGGTCCCCTCCTCGATGTCGCTGTTGACCGGCAGGCCACGGATCGAGGACATTGCGTCGCGTACCTCGTGCGCTTTCGCTTGCAGCGATTGGTCGAGCGGTGTGAGCGGCGGCAACGGGATTTCTCCCGCGCCGAAGTGCCAGACTGCCCCACCCGGGTCGTCGACCAGCACCAGCAGGGCTTGGTGGGGCTCCACTCGATCGAGACTGCTAATGTCGCTTCGGCCCGGCACGAAGCGCAACCATCCCTGTCCCGGCGCCAAGGCGTAGATAATGGTGACCTGGCCGTCTATCCCTTCGACGGCGTCCTCAATGTCCTGGGCGCCTCCTTCGAAGCAGATTGAGCTCCAGCCCTGAGCCATATCGGTTACATCGGGGGCGGCTCCAACACCGGTCTGATTCCAGGCCGCCGGCGCCGCCATCAGCATCAGCAGTGAGTCCTCCGGCGCGAGAGCGGTGATGGTGCTGACCTCCGGCCGCCCCGGGAACCAACGGTCGAGCGCTCCGCCGCTCTCGATCCTGTAGAGGGCTTGGACAGACCCCGCGATATCGCCCAGAGCCTCCCTCACGGGCTGCTCTGCGCCGATGTAACAGACGTGATTCCATCCTGCGGCCAGGCTGGTGGAAGCCTGGGTTCCGCTCGGCGTACGCGTCGGTGTTGGCGCAGGTGTGATTGAGGGAGGAGTTCCGAGAGTGAGTCTCCCTGCCCCGTACACGTTGTCCCTACCGTTCATACCGAGATCTACTGCTCGGCTCTCCAGGAAAGCCTTGATGTCCGCCCACGAGAAGCTAGGGTTGGCTTCTTTCGCCAATGCCGCCGCACCGGCGACGTGGGGGGCCGATGCAGAGGTGCCTGGGAATCCCGGGTTAAACAAGGAATAGCTGCCGTAAGAGATGGTCGAGACCCGGTCTGGTGCCACAAGATCGGGTTTGATTCTTCCGTCCGTTGTCGGGCCTTGCGAGCTAAAGTCCTCGATGGCGTTGGGCGAGTTCCAAGGTACGGCGCCTACTGCAAGAGCCTTGGGGCTGTCTGCGGGGATCACGAGGCTACCCGAGGTGGTCTTGTATTCAAGCATTGGGCAGTCAATCAGGCACGAAATGGGGCTGAAGAAGAGATCAAAATTGGGCGACCTTGTGGAGTACGCTTCACTGACTGCCACGTAGTAAAGCCCTGTATACGGGGCCATGAAAAAGATCTGCTCAACAGGGTGGCTGGAGCAATCCTGGGCGTTCTCGGACGAGTACAGCGAAATGCCGTTGACGAGCAGTACAGGGTCCAATATGTAGAGGTCATAATCGTTGCAGGAAGCATCGAATGGATCATCCCACCTGAGGGAGACGACCATCATGTCGCCCTCTGCAGCGAGCAGCGAGTTGACGGGGTGGCCGGCGGAAAAGTCGAGCCAGCCTCCCACGGTCAGATCGGACCAGGCGCCAGACCAGTGCTCCAGTGCGGAGTTCCCCGCGGCGTTTACCCACAGTATCCCCGCATCCGCCGCCTTAGCCACAATGTCATCGACTGGGCCAGTCCCGTCTCCAGCTCCCCAGTGACTGCCGATCGAATACGAAACGATACTCACACCTTCAGTGATCAACCAATCTACAGCTTCGGCGAGCTCGACCTCGGTCTCGAAGGCGACCAGGTACAATTGCGCCCCAGGAGCCATGTCATAGACGATTTCAGCAGCTGCTGTGCCATGCCGCCCCTGGTCACCCTCTTCGGGAAGCTCCGTTCGCCCGTCCGATCTGAATGACCTCGCAACGACGTGAGAGGGCAGTTCTGTACCAAGCAGCGAGCCGTAGCCCGTGAATCCGAAATCGACCACGGCCACCTTCACCCCTGCTCCCGTTAGACCAGCGCTCCGCCAAGCGGGAACGCCGCTTACGCCAACGCCCTCGCTGGCGACAGCCAACGGCAGGAACCGGATTGGCTCCCGAACGTAGCGGACGCTTTCCCTGGATGCCAGCTCCACCAACGAGGAAATGGGCATTAGAGCTTGCACAAGAGCATCCCCAGTGCCCTCCAGGACACCGCCAAGTTGCTGAGCCGCGATTGCAGCCTCTTCAGTGTTTCCCGGCTGAGCCTCGATGATCACACGGACGCTGTCGCCATGCAGGTCGAATCCCCTGCTTTCCGCTACCGACGCCGCCTTCAGGGCATCCCCACCGTTAAAAACGTCGATCAACTGCACAAGCGCGGACTCAAGCTTGGGAGCCTCTGTCCTGATTCCATTTCCCGAAAGGCCGGTGGCAGCCCCCGAGTGCGCACTGTCCGCCACGCCGATGCCAAGGAGCAGAAAACCCATCGTTATCCAGCACAGAATCCGGCACATCGAACTTCCCTCCAAGAGGTTAGGGTTGCCCTCGCTGCCGGTACTGAAGAGCCTCGGCCAGATGGGACGAACCAATGGTCTCGGCGCCGCCCAGGTCGGCGATGGTGCGGGCCAGCTTCAGCACCCGGTGGAACGACCGCGCCGACAGGGCAAGCTGGTTCATGGCCAGCCGCAGCAGAGACTTGGCGGAGTCCTCCAGCGCCATCTGGCAATGCTGACGGACCTCCAGCGGCGTCATCTCGGCGTTGCAGATGAAGCGCGTGCCGACGAATCGCTGCTGCTGGCCCACCCGCGCCGCCTTCACCCGGCCGCGGACTGCATTCGATGGCTCTCCCACTGCGTCGTCGGCCAGCTTCTCATAGTCCACCCGTGGCACCTCCACGAAGATATCGATGCGATCCAGCAGGGGGCCGGAGATCCGCCGCTGGTAGCGCATCACCGTCGAGTCCGAGCAGGTGCACTCCTTGGTGCCGTCGCCGCGAAAGCCGCACGGGCAGGGGTTCATCGCCGCCACCAGCATAAAGTTCGCGGGAAAAGTAACGTTGCCCTGGGCGCGACTCACCGTCACCAGGCGGTCCTCCAGCGGCTGGCGTAGCACCTCCAGCACCGAGTGCCCGAACTCCGGCAGTTCGTCCAGGAAGAGCACGCCGCGATGGCTGAGGCTGATCTCACCCGGCCGAGGCTGGCGCCCGCCGCCCACCAGGCCGGCGTGCGAGATGGTGTGGTGGGGCGCTCGGAAAGGCCTCTGCGTTATCAGGGGTTTGTCGGAAGGCAATAGGCCGCTGACGCTGTAGATCTTGGTGACCTCCAACGCCTCTTCCGATGTGAGGGAGGGAAGGATGGAGGGCAGAGCGCGCGCCAGGAGAGTCTTACCGGCGCCGGGCGGGCCGGTCATCAGCACGTTGTGTCCGCCGGACGCCGCCACCTCCAGCGCTCGCTTCACATGCTCCTGCCCCTTCACGTGGCAGAAGTCCACACCCTGCCACACAGAGTCGTCGGATGCGGCGGAGGCGCCGGCTCGCTCCAGGGGCTCGATACGAACCAAGCCTTGCAGGTGCACGACCAGCTTGCCCAGGGAGGCCACCGGCAGGATCTCGACGCCGTCGATAAGGGCGGCCTCGCCGCCGTCGGCCTCGGGGACGTAGACGCTGGCAATACCGCGGTCGCGCGCGAGGGCCACCATGGGCAGCACACCATGGGTGTGGCGCACCTTCCCGTCCAGCGAAAGCTCGCCCAGAAAGACGGCGCGGGAAACGTCGGCGGCCACCTGCTCCGAGGCAAGGATGATGCCGACAGCGATGGGCAGATCGTAGGCGGGCCCTTCCTTGCGGAGGTCGGCCGGCGCCAGGTTAACGGTGATCCGCTTGTTGGGGAAGGAAAGCCCGCAGTTGCGGATGGCCGAACGCACCCGCTCCTTCGCCTCCTGCACGGCGGTGTCCGGTAGGCCGACGATGTTGAAGGCAGGGAGCCCACCGGAGATGTCCACTTCCACCTCCACGAGCTCCCCATCCAGCCCGACAACGGCGCAACTGATGACCTTGGCCAGCACGGCCCGCTCCTTTCGGGGCGACGCTGGCCCTAACTATATGGCCGTTCGGGCGGCTTATCAAGGAGGAAACAAATCAGGTCAGTACCTCGTCCAATCGTTGTATGGCGCCGTCTCGGCGCTGAGCAGTTCCTCAGCTAGAACGTCCGCCCAGAGCATGCCCGTGATCGCCCAGCGGCCGTCCACGTACTGGAAGCTGACGCCGCGCGCCGTCCGGACGGGCTTGCTGGCTGCCCCTTCGCCAACAGGCGTGATGGCAGTCAGAATGGCCGACCTGTAGGTCAGGCTCGGTTCCGACGAGCGCGCAGTGCCGGTAGCATACAGTTGGACAGCACCGGTTCCATACCCATCGTTCTCCCCGGGGAGAGCGCTGACAAAGTAGTCCGCGATCGCCGTCACCATAGAGTCGGGCCGCTTCAACAAGCCTTCAGAGCGCCAGTAGCCGAACTCGACCACGTCGACCTGCTGACCCACCTCCTGACAGAGACCCTGCTCGATGCCCCATGCTTCAGCGCCAACGTCAGACTCGGTGCAGGTGTAGGTCCTGCCCTTGACCCGCTGGGCGAAGAAGGACATGTCTTGCTCCGCCACCGCGCGGGCGGCCAGGTCGGCGAACTCGGCGAAGCCCTGGGGATCAGCGCCGACGGTGGCGGTTGCCGGCGCTGGCGTTGAGGTAGGCGAAAGTGGTTCTTCCTCGTCCTCGTCGCCACAAGCCGCTAGCGCCAACGAACCCACCATCAAAACTGAGATGACCAGCAGATGCCGCAACGGGAACTTCATGGTCCACCTCCTGCGGGTCGGACAGCTCCAGCGCCATACTACTTGCAGGCCACAGGGTTGGCAACACGATGGCGATTTGGCCACCGTTGGCGGATGCTATACAATGGCCGCCGAGGAGCGAGTGTGAATTCCCCCATCTCCAATTCTTCCGACGTTGTCCTGCGCACCGCAGGCCTGACCAAGCGCTACGGCCGCCTGGTGGCCGTAGCCGACCTGGACCTGGAGGTGCGCCCAGGCCAGGTGTACGGCTTCCTGGGGCCCAACGGCTCCGGCAAGACCACCACTATCGCTATGATCCTGGGGCTGCTTCATCCAGACCGTGGTCACGTGGAGCTGTTCGGAATGGACACGCGTCCGCACCTGGCGCACCTGCTGCAGCGGACGGGCGCGGTGACAGAGGCGCCCGCCTTCTATCCCCACCTCTCGGCGCGGACCAACCTGCGCATCTTCACCATGCTCTCGGGTGGCATCCCGCCACGGCGCCTCGACGAAGTGCTGGACCTGGTCGGCCTTCTCGACCGGGCGGGGAGCAAGGTGCGCACGTACTCACTGGGCATGAAGCAGCGGCTGGCGCTTGCTGCCGCCCTCGTGCACGACCCACAGTTGGTGATCCTGGACGAGCCCACGAACGGCCTGGATCCGGCGGGCATGCGCGAGGTGCGCCAGCTTATCCGCAGCCTGGGCGAGATGGGCAAGACGGTGTTCGTCTCCAGCCACCTCCTCCACGAGGTGGAGCAGACCTGCACCCACGTCGGCATCCTCAAGCAGGGACGCCTGCTGGCGCAGCAGCCGGTGTCCGAGCTCTTGCGCGAGGGGCAGGCCCTGGAGCTAAGGGTCACCGACGGCGAGGCAGCCGCGCGGGTGCTGGGCGAGTTGGACTGGGTGACGGCGGTCACCCGAGAGGACGACCGGCTGGTGGTGCAGGCCCCGCTGCCACGAGCGGCGGATATCAGCCGAACGCTGGCTGAGCACAGTATCTATCTATCCGAACTGCGGCCGCACGAGAACACGCTCGAGGAGTTCTTCCTCGAGGTGACCGGCGCCGAGGAGGCGTCTTGAGCACGATGCTCGCCGCCGAACTGCTCAAGGTGCGGGGCCGCTGGCTTCCCTGGGTCTTGTGGCTCGTCCTGGTGGCGATGTTGGCCCTCACCACCTTCGCGCCCTACCTCGACTGGAAGGGCGACGGTGGGGGCTTCCTCGAGGACTTCGAGCGCCAGGCCTTCGTGCTGCCCTGGGCGCTGACGTCCATCCTGGACACGATTCAGAGCCTGGGCTCCATCCTGCTGGGCATTGTCGCCGCTTCGCTGGTGGGAACGGAATACAGTTGGGGAACGGTTCGCTCCTGCCTCGTCCGTGGGCAGACCCGCAGCCACTACCTGCTGACCAAGCTGCTGGGTTTGAGCGCGGTGGGTCTCGTACTCCTGGCGACTGCCTTCGCCGTCGGGCTCATCTTCACACTCATCACGACCCACCTGGCCGGCCAACCCATCAGCCTGAACGTGCCCGACGGGCCGTCGCTGCCCGAAGTCCCTCTGATGTTCCTGCGCAGCGCCTATTCCGTCCTGCCCTACGCATTGGTGGCCTTCCTCCTGGCGGAGCTGTTCCACTCCACCGCCGCCGGAGTGGGAGGCGGCCTGGTCTACGTCTTTGTCGAAGGGATCATCCTGGCGATTCTCGGCAACATTGGCGGCGTGGCGGCGGACATGCGTCTGTTCTTCGTTGGGCATCACGTGAGCGCCGTGATGGAGCTCAACCGTATCGGCAGTGAGGCCGTCGACGCCGGCCTCGTCCTCCGGCCGCAGCCGGAGGCCTCGGACCTGCTGCCGCCGGCGCAGGCCGCGGTCGCGGTGGCGGCCTACTGCTTGTTCCTGGTCAGCGTGGCGCTGTGGCTGTTCCAGCGCCGCGACGTGCGGAGCTAGCGGGACTGGCCTACCTGAGCCACCGCCTCCTGGCGTACCAGGCGCCCGCTGTCAGAGCCACGGCCAGTGCTGCTGCGGTTCAGCAGCTACTTGGCCTCGCGAGGTGAAGTGTCAAGAGTGATCCCCTGTGTCTTGAAGTGGTCAATCCACTCGGACCAGCCGGCCTCCCTCAAGCGCTCTATGGTGTAGCCCTGTTCCAGAAGCTCGCGAAGCTGACCTAGGGTCTGCGTGGCTCTCTCGTCCATCCCCCTCTTCTTCTCCGCCTCGGTTTGCATCTGGAACTGCTTGGCAGCGAGGCCCTCAAGCCACGCTTGACGCTGGCCGATGGAGAAACCGTGTCGGTAGCTAAGGGTGCCGAGGTGCACCGCCGAATAGACGGACAGCGGCAGTAGGATCAGGTTAACGGGCAGGAGGCCCCATCCTTCCGGCACATAGACTATGCCGACCGCGTACGCCACAATGAACGCGCACCAGACGAGCGATTGCGCCCAGAAAAGGGGCACATCCGGCATGGCAAAGCCAGACTCTCGCCAGGCGCTGAAGTCCCAGTCGACCGCAGTTGCGATCGCGACCGTCAACCTCCGCCCGCGGCCGCGTCCGTTCAGGTACGCAGCGAACCAAGCCGGTAGCGTAAGGAACCAGCTAAGCCAACCTACCCACGTCGGAACCTTGAGTTCCTTTACGGCGAACATGGGCGGCTCAGTGTCCTGGTGGCACCCCGGACGCCTTTAGTTGAGTGCCATCCCAGCTGTAGGTGATTGTGACGGGAGCAAGGCTGGGGCAGCAGCCCGGGTCAGACGGCGCGTAGTTCACGTATGTCACGGCGATCTTGGCGACGCCCGCGTATTGCACGTCTAGGATCCCGAGCGATGGTGAGAGCATGTCGGTTCCCAAATACTCGCCGTTGTGAAAGAAAAACACTTGCTGGCAGCGGCCGGTCGCGCTTCCAACGCAGATTCCTTTGAGGGCGACGAGGCTGCCGCCAGAGCCGTCGTCCGTGCTCACGGGTGTCCCGATCGGGGTGAAGCCAAGAGCCGAGATGCGAGCTTCGTAGGCGCGGGATGGCTGCGGCCACATCAGCCGCTGTTCCAACTCGCCGAAGTTCAGCAGCAGCCAATCCTCGCACTCAAGACACAAGCTTCTCACCCTGCCCCACCCTTCGTCATCCTTTCCCAAGCGTAGGTAGCTGGCAAGGAGGCCCAAGGCTGCCCCGCGCTTCTCCTCCTCCCGCACCTGACGCTGGACGGCATCGCTCAATTGTCGTTCGTAGTCATCGGCACTCTTCTGGAGCTTCTCCGGGAAGTGAGGTGTGCAATCGCTATAGGTCGCTTGGGCCGAGCGGCAGAGAACCAGTGGAAGGAAGGGCGAGCCAGCAAAGCTGAGGTCAGGGAAATAGGCTAGCCTATTGTCCCAGGTTTCTATTTCTAGGATGCTGTCCCCGTCCAGATCTCTGACGGTTTCGATGGTGGCGTCCCCCAGCGAGAACCAATCGTCGAGGTGAATGCCGGTCGGTGTCTGGCTGAAGATCAAGTACTCGAAGCAACAGTGGGCGCCGCCCGTGAAGTGCCTAACCACGGCATCGTCAACGCCATCCGCAGCCAAATCCGTGACGTAGGCCATCTCCCACTTCTCAAACGCGGCTATTCCCGGCTCAGGTGAGGCGACGGTGTACTTGTTTACGCCGTCCTCAAGTATTACCTGGCGCTGTCCCGCACTGAAGGTCTCGGAGATGTGCCATGTCGGCTGACGAGCCTGTTGGGATGTCGCCCTCACCGTCGCCGACGGCGCGGTCGTGCGCTGGGCAGCCGCAGTGGCCGCCGCTAGATTCGCCGAGCGCGTCGGCACGTAACGAGCATCCCCCCTGTGGCCTTGACCCGCAAGGATGACGGCCGCCGCAGCGATCGCCCCGGCAACAGCGACAGCCAGGACTGGACCCGCGGCCAGCCCCAGCCAGACCAGTCGCAGTCTGCGCCGCTTGGGGGTAGGCTCTCCAGAAGTAGCACCTTCCGATTCCTTCGGTCGGCCGGTTGGTGGCGGCGGCGGAGGTGGTGGGGGTGGTGGGGGCGGTGAGGTCGGTGGGGCGCCCTCGCGCTGTCTCCCAGCACCAGCGCGCGCCCTTCCCCGCCCGAGTTCGGCATCGTACTCTGCTCTTCTGCGGGGATCGCCAAGCACCTCATAGGCTTCGTTCAGTTCGCGCATGCGGGCGGCGGCGGCGGGGTCTCGGTTGACATCCGGGTGGTACTTTCGGGCTAGGCGCCTGTATGCGGCCTCAATGACCTCTTGTTCGGCGTTCGGGCTTACCTGGAGTATGTCGTAGTAGTCTTTCACTGGGGCATCCAGTCTGGCGTGGCGGCGCCATCATGCCAGAACGTCTCGAGGCCGTCAACGAGCGGCAGTAGGAGGTTCGAACGTGGCGGCCCCCCGGCCCCCTATCGCCCGGAGAGCGTCTCCAGGCGGCGGCCGACGGAGATGACGCCGCGCACCGACTCCAGCTTGCCCAGCAGGCGCGTCAGTTGCTCGATGCCGCTGGTCTCCAGGGTGACGAAGATGGAGTTGGTGCCGTCGTCGTGTTCCTGTGTGCGGACACCCGCCATATTGACGTGTTCTTCGTCCACCATGGTGCTTATGTCACGTAGGAGCCCCACTCGATCCCAGGCTTCGATGTGGACCGCTACCGGGTAGAGCTGGCCACGCCGCCCCCACTCCACCTCGACCAGCCGCTCCTTGTCGTCCTGGTGGGTTACGTTGCTGCAGTCCTGGCGGTGGACCGTCACGCCCTCGCCGCGGGTGACGTAGCCGATGATCTTGTCGCCGGGGACGGGGTTGCAGCAGCGAGCCATGCGCGTGAGCAGGTCGCCGGTGCCCAGGACGCGCAGACCGATGGCCACAGTGTCGCGCGGGGCCACCTCGGTGGGCAGGGCTGCCTCCTCCTCGGGCTGGAGGATGGGTGCCAGCTTGGGGCCGATGTGGTGGGCGCTGACGCCGCCGTAGCCCACCGCCTGGAGGAAATCGTCCAGGTCGTCGAAGCGGAAGAGGCGCAGCAGTTCGTCCTGCACCTGGGGGATCGTCGCGCCCAGGCGGCGCAACTCCTTCTCCACCATCTCGCGGCCGCGGGCGATGTTCTCGTCGCGTTCATCCCGCTTGAACCACTGGCGGATCTTTTCGCGGCTGTGGGTGGTGCGGACAAACCCCAGGTTAGGGTTGAGCCAATCGCGCGAGGGGCCCTTGGAGCTCTTGCTGGTCAGCACCTGGACGACGTCGCCGTTCTGGAGTTGGTAGTTCAGCGATACTAGGCGCCCGTTGACCTTGGCCCCAACGCAGGTGTGGCCCAACTGAGTATGGATTCGGTAGGCGAAATCGATGGGGGTTGAACCCGCCGGGAGGTCCTTGATCTCCCCCTTGGGGGTGAAGACAAACACCTGATCGCGGAAGATGTCGGTCTTCACCGCCTCCACCAGTTCTTCGGCCCGCGACAGGTCCCGCTGCCACTCCAGGAGTTGGCGGAGCCAGGCGAGGCGCTCCTCATACCGGACGTCGCGGCGGCCGCCTTCCTTGTAGCGCCAGTGGGCGGCCACGCCGTACTCGGCCAACTGGTGCATCTCGCGCGTGCGGATCTGCACCTCCAGGGGGCGAGCCCCCAGTCCCATGACTGTCGTGTGGAGGGACTGGTACATGCTCTCCTTAGGGTTAGCGATGTAATCGTCGAAGGTGCCGGGCAGGGGCCGCCAGATCTGGTGGACGACGCCCAGGGCGTTGTAGCAATCGGTCACGGTATCCACCAGAATCCGCACGGCCACGAGGTCGTAGATCTCGTTGATGCTCTTGCCCCCGTCGGCATACTTCTCCATCTTCTGGTGGATGCTGTAGATGTGCTTGGCGCGGCCCCTCACGTCGGCGTTGACCACCCCCTGCTTCTCCAACTCGCGCCGCAGAACATTCTCCACCTCTCCGACGTAGCGCTCCCGCTCCGACCGGCGGGCGTCCAGCATCTCGGCGATGTGGAAGTACGGCTCGGGCTCCAGGTAGCGAAAGGCCAGATCGTCCAGTTGCCACTTCAGCTGCCAGATGCCCAGGCGACCGGCGAGGGGCGCAAAGATCTCCCGTGTCTCCTGAGAGATACGCTGCTGGTCAGCGGGAGGCAGAGGCCAGAGAGTGCGCATGTTGTGGAGGCGGTCGGCCAGCTTCACGATCACCACTCGCACGTCTTCGGCCATGGCCAAGAGCATCTTGCGGAGGTTTTCGGCCTGGAGCTCATGCTCAGCGCGGCGTTCGTCGGCAGCCTGCCAGGGGATCTGGCCCAGCTTGGTCACGCCCTCCACCAGCTTGGCCACGTCGCCCCCGAACCGTTTGGACAGCGTCTCGTTCTGCACGCCGCAGTCCTCCTGCACATCATGGAGGAGGGCAGCGGCCACAGCGCCGGCATCCTGCTGAAGGTCAGCGATGGTCAGGGCCGCGTGCAGAGGGTGGACGATTACGGGGTCGCCGGAAAGCCGAAGCTGACCGGCATGACACTCGTCGGCAAAGGCGTAGGCATCCTCTACCAGAGAGATGCCCTTGGCGGGCAGGTACTCCCTGACCTTGGCCAGCAACTCGGTGGCCAATGCAGCCGGATCTTCACCGTCTTTCGCCATGCTCTAGCTCAAGTGTAGCATTCGCTCAGGTGCGCGTCACCGCGTGAAATCCGCCGATGCCTTGGCTGGAAATCCAATGCCCTTTGGCCCCGAATGGCGCACCGCCGCCTGGCCCCTGTCGCGATTCCGCCGCCGGCACTAGCTACTCGAGCTGCCCAGGGCGGTGCTCGAATGGCAGAGCTCGGTACGTCACGTGCTCAGGCTCTACGACGAGGACGACGCGCCCAGCACCGCGGAGGGGAAAGGATTTGCTGGTGTACTTGATCGCTATCGGATCCATGACGGCGTTGTCCTCGTCAGCTCGCTGCTCGATCACCCGACCGCGGATCAAGGCGGCCTTGTACGGCTCCCGGCAGTCTGTGATGGATAGAGCCACGCGCGGATCGCGCCTCGTGTTTCGAGCTTTGGGCGTGTCGGTGCCTGTACCGACCAGTATGTTGTCTCTCTCTAGTCCCACCCAGACCGGTACGCTTGTCGGCGCGCCGTCCCTCATAAGCGTTGCCAGGTGGGCATAGTTCGGGCCTGCCAATAGGCTGCGCACGTCTGGGCCAAGCGGAACTCCCATGCTGGTCCTCCCTCCGTCATGGTGAAGGCCACCTACCGCTCACAAGTCCTTCGACCCATCCTTCTCCGATGCCGGCTCCCTCAGGCGGCGAAGGTAGAACGTGCGCATGCCCCAGTCGACCACGCACGGCGAAACGTTCTTCAGCCCCACGGCCATGCGGTCGGTCACAGTGACAAAGACCTCCCGCTTGTGCCAGCGGGCGGCGCGGACGATCGCGTCCGCCACCCGCCGTGCGGGCACGCCGCGCATCACGGCGGGAACTGGAGGCGCCTCCACCTCCTTGAGCACATTCTCGCCGAAGGGCGTGTCTGTGACGCCGGGGTAGACGGTGGTGACGGTGATCCCATAGTCGGCCAGCTCCAGGCGGAGAGCATCGGAGATAGCGATGAGAGCGAACTTGGTGGCGGCGTAGGCTCCGTTGCGGGGCGTGGCGATCTTGCCCGCCACCGACGACACGTTGATGATCTGGCCGCTGCCCTGCTTCTTCATGTATGGCACCACTGCCTGGATGCAGTGCAAAGCGCCGAAGACGTTGACCTCGAACAGGCGGCGGATGTTGGTCATGCTGCCCTCGGCCAGGAGGGCGTTCAGTCCCAGACCGGCGTTGTTCACCAGGATATCGATGCTGCCCAGTTCCTCAGCGGCCCGCTGGGCCATGGCGTCGACCGCGGCCCGCTGCGTGACGTCGGTGGGAATGACCGCGACGCGCCGGCCCATAGGCGCCAGCTCGGCGGCCAGTTCGTTCAGCGCGCCTTCGTTGCGCGACGCCAGCACCAGGTTGGCGTCGGCCCGAGCGAAGGCGATGGCTGTCTCCCGCCCGATACCGCTGGACGCCCCAGTGACGATGACGGTCTTATCGCGCAGCCTCATCCCTCTCCTCCCACTCCTATCGGAAGGGTTCTCCCATTCTACATCAGATATGGCGCCTTTACACACCGCTCCCCCATTCTGTATTCTCCAACATGCCATGAGCCCGCTGTACAAGGCGCCCCGCGGCACGGCAGACATCCTGCCTCAAGAACAACCCTACTGGCGTTGGGTCTACGACCACGTGACGCGCCTCTGCGACACCTACGGCTACAGTCGCATCGACACGCCCATCTTCGAGGAGGCAGGGCTGTTCACGCGAGGCGTCGGGCAGGTTACCGACATCGTGCAGAAGGAGATGTACGTCTTCCAAGACCGCAGCGGCGAGACGATGGCCCTGCGACCGGAGGAGACGGCCAACGTCTGCCGCGCCTACCTTCAGCATGGAATGCACAACCTGCCTCAGCCGGTGCGCCTCTGGTACTGGGGCCCCATCTTCCGCTACGACCGTCCGCAGGCCGGCCGCCAGCGGCAGTTCACGCACTTCGGGTGCGAGGCCATCGGCGAGAGCGACCCGGCGGTGGACGCGGAGGTCATCGAAATCGCCTGGCGCCTCTACCAGGAACTCGGGATCGATGACCTGACGCTCTACATCAACAGCATCGGAGACCCCGTCTGCCGGCCAGGCTACCTGGAAGCGCTGCGAGACTACTATCGCGACAAGCTCCGCAAGGTCTGCGCCGACTGTCGCGTCCGCTTCGAGAAGAACCCCCTGCGCTTGCTGGACTGCAAGGTGGAGAGCTGCCAGCCGCTCATCGCCGGAGCGCCTCCCTTCACCGACCACCTCTGCGAGGCCTGCGCCGACCACTTCGAGCGGCTGCGCTCATACCTGGACGAGCTGGCTATCCCCTATGCCATCAACCCTCGCCTGGTGCGCGGGCTGGACTACTATACGCGCACCGTGCTCGAAATCCACCCGCCGGACGAGGGGGCTCAGAACACCATCTGCGGCGGCGGCCGCTACGACGGTCTTGTCGAGGAACTCGGAGGCAAGCCCACGCCGGGCATCGGCTTCGCCACCGGCGTTGAGCGGATCATCCTGAACCTGAAGCGCGTGGGCGCCCAGCCGCCGCCTTTGCCGAAGCCCACCGTCTTTGTGGCGTCCCAGAGCGCCGCTGCCCGACCCGCCGCCGTCAGGCTGGCGGGCGAACTGCGGCGAGCGGGCGTGGCGGCGCTGCTGGCCACCGGCGACCGCAGCCTCAAGGCGCAAATGCGCCAGGCCGACGCCACCGGCGCCGAGTACGCGGCCATCATCGGCCGCGAGGAACTGGCCAGCCAGACCGTGGTGCTCCGTCGCATGGCCGACGGCCAGCAGGAGCGGGTTGCCCTCGGTCAAGTTGCCCGCGTCTTGGCCCAAAGACACGCTGGATCCGCGTAGGAGGACGATATCGATACCCCCGCCTTAGAGCGGGCGGCTAGGTAGTACAACTCTGCGGGATAAATCCCGCGGCTTCCTCAAAGCTGAGGTTTTAACCCTCAGGGTGTCTTACTTTCTCAGCGGCCTCGGCCGCCTACTCAGTTCTCGCCCTCCGACCCCTATGCTATAATCCAGACAGCGAGGTGATACGCGTAAGAGAGCCCCCGCAACGGGGCTCTATCTATGTCGCGAAGCATTATGTGGAACAAGCTTGAAGACACCGAGAAGCGATACGAGGAACTGACGCGAGAAATGGGCCGGCCGGAGGTGGCCACCGATTTCCAGCGCCTCCAGGCTTTGGCCAAGGACCGCGCCTCCCTGGAACATATCGTCGAGCTGTATCGCGAGGGCAAGCGCGTGCAGGCGGCTCTGACCGAGGCCCGCTCGATGGCGGAAGACGGCAGCGACCCCGAAATGGCCGCGCTGGCCCGCGACGAGTCTGCTCGCTTGGCCGAGCAGTTGGAGGGCTTGGAGACAGAGATCCGCCTCGCACTGGCGCCCAAAGACCGCTACGACGAGCGGGACGTGATCGTGGAAGTGCGCGCCGCCGCCGGAGGCGACGAGGCGGCGCTGTTTGCCGCTGACCTCTTCCGCATGTATAGCCGCTACGCCGAGCGCCACGGCTGGCCCGTCGAAGTCATCTCCAGCCATCCCAGCGACCTGGGCGGCATCAAGGAGATCATCTGCGAAGTGCGCGGCAAGGGCGCATACTCGCGTCTCAAGTACGAGAGCGGCGTCCACCGCGTGCAGCGCGTCCCGGTCACCGAAGCCAGCGGCCGCCTCCACACCTCGACCGCCACGGTGGCCGTCCTCCCGGAAGCGGACGAGGTGGACCTGAAGCTGGACGAGAACGAGCTGCGCATCGATATCTTCCACGCCGGCGGCCACGGCGGCCAGAACGTGAACAAGGTGGCCACTGCCGTGCGAGTCACCCACGTGCCCACCGGCATCGTGGCCATCTGCCAGGACGAGCGGTCACAGCTCAAGAACAAGACCAAGGCCCTCACCGTGTTGCGCGCCCGCCTGCTCAACCTGGAGCAGCGGCGGCAGCAGGCGGAGATCAGCGAGGCCCGTCGCGCGCAGGTGGGCAGCGGCGACCGGGCTGAGAAGGTCCGCACCTACAACTTCCCCCAGGACCGGCTGACCGACCATCGCATCGGCCTGACGGTGCACAACCTGCCGGCGATCCTGGACGGCGACCTCGACGCCATCATCGACGCCCTGGCCAGCGAGGACCACACCAAACGCTTGGAAAAGAGTCTGGCCTGACCCTGCGCGAGGCCTTGCGCGCCGCCGTGGCCGACCTAACGGCTGCCGACATCGACGATGCGTCTCTCGAGGCAGAGGTCATCCTGCGACACGCCCTGGGCCTGGACCGCGCTCAGCTCTACGCGCGCCTGAGCGACGAGATAGCTCCCCCTGCTCGGTCTGCGTTCGAAGAACTGCTCGCGCGCCGCCTTTGCCGCGAGCCCGCCGCCTACATCACCGGCCGGCGCGAGTTCTACGGCATCGAGTTCGAGGTGTCCCCCGCAGCACCCATCCCGCGCCCGGAGACGGAACTCCTGGTGGACGAGGCGCTGGCCCACGCGCGGCGGCTCGAACCGACGTACCCCGAGCCTCACATCGTGGACGTGGGCACGGGCTGCGGCGCCATCGCCCTGGCGGTGGCGACACACCGACCCTCAGCGCGCGTCACCGCCACCGACGTCTCGCCGGCCGCCCTCGAGCTCGCCCGTCGCAACGCCGCAAGGCTGGGCCTCTCCGACCGCCTACGGTTCGTCCACGGCGATCTGCTCTCGCCGCTGGACGAAGCGGCGGATATCATCGTCGCCAACCTGCCCTACGTCGCCTCGCCCGAGTGGGAAGGTCTGGCGCCTGAGATCCGGTGCCACGAGCCGCGCGCTGCGCTCGACGGCGGCCCCGATGGGCTGCGAATCATCGAGCGGCTGAACCAACAGGCGCCGGGCCACCTGCGGCCGGGCGGCGCGCTCATTCTGGAGATCGGCTACGACCAGGGAGCGGCCGTCGCCGCCCTGGCCCGCGAGGCCTTCCCCGCCGGCGCCATCGCCGTCAAAAAGGACCTCGCGGGGCTGGACCGCGTCGTGGCCATCGAGACCTAGCGGGCGCACCGACGCGCGACGTTCGTCGTTATGATCACTGTCGGCGGCCGTCCGTGAGCGTCGTGGGGGCGCTGGCTAGTGGGAAAGCTGTGGTGTTGCGCTCCTGGCCGGCCTGAACCCTCTCCGCCGCTTAAGGCCAAGAAAAAGCGGCGAGAGAACAACCAGGGGGTTACCTCTGATCTTCCGACTGGACCGTCGGCGTCTGAGGTGCTCGGCGGCCGCCGACCTCGCCCCAAGCAACGCTTCGACGCTTCGACGCCCCGTCGCGGCTTGACGCCTTCGAGATTTCCTGGCATGATGTGGGCGCTGGCCCGGGAGAAACTCCGGGAGGTGCGGCGATGTGGACGTACGCACGGCTTGGGATTGTGCTGGCAACCAGGGCAACGGGCACAGCTTGGCCGGTGTCATGAGCGCCGACGGCCGCTACGTCGCCTTCGTGTCCGAGGCCTCCAACCTAGTAGTGGGGGACACGAACGGCTTGGGGGATGTGTTCGTCCACGACCGCGACACGGGGCTCACCGAGCGGGTCAGCGTGGACAGCAACGGCACCCAGGGAAACAAATATTGCTTCTCCCCTGCTATCAGCGCCGACGGCCGCTACGTGGCCTTCGCGTCGTGGGCGTCGAACCTGGTAGTGGGCGACACCAACGGCTGCGTTGATTACTTCGTGCACGACCGCCAGACAGGAGCCACCGAAAGGGTGTCGGTGGACAGCGATGGCAATCAAGGGAATGAGCCGGACCCCGACCCCGACGCCACCTCCATTAGTGCCGACGGTCGCCTCGTCGCCTTCAGTTCACGCGCGCCCTTCGTCCCCGCCGATAGCAACTATGAATACGACGTCTTCGTCCACGACCGCGACACGGGGATCACCGAGCGGGTCAGCGTGGATAGTGCTGGCAACCAGGGCAACGGGAACAGCGGGCACCCTGTCATCAGCGCCGACGGCCGCTACGTCGCCTTTGCGTCCGACGCCTCGAACCTAGCAGTGGGGGACACGAACGGCTTCCGGGATGTGTTCGTCCACGACCGCGACACGGGGGTTACGGAGAGGGTCTCCGTGGACAGCGCTGGCAACCAGGCTAACCAAGGGAGCGGTCCGACCGGGGAGGTTGCCATCAGCGCCGACGGCCGCTACGTGGCCTTCCAGTCGATCGCTTCGAACCTAGTGCCCGACGACACCAACGGCCGCGATGACAACTTTGTGCATGACCGCCAGACAGGAACCACCGAAAGGGTCAGCGTGGACAGCAACGGCACCCAGGGAAACGATAATAGCTGGTCCCCTGCTATCAGCGCCGACGGCCGCTACGTCGCCTTGTCGTCCAGCGCCTCCAACCTAGTAGTGGGCGACACCAACGGCTGCGTTGATATCTTCGTGCACGACCGCCAGACAGGAGCCACCGAAAGGGTGAGCGTAGACGGCGCCGGGAACCAGGTGGATGGGGGTGGCGGCCGTTCAGACATCAGCCCGGACGGCCGCTACGTCGCCTTTGAGTCGGGAGCTTCGAACCTAGTGCCCGACGACACCAACGGCTACGCTGATATCTTCGTGCACGACCGCCAGACAGGGCCAGAGCCGACGCCTGTCCCCGTCGGCGGCATAGCAGAGCTACCGGACGTCTCTGGTGCGTCCGGCCCCAACTATGTGGCTCTGGCCGGACTTGCCGCCGCAGCCCTCGTCGCCCTCACCGCTGGCGCCTGGTATGCCAAGAGGCGGTGGATGCCCTAGCCCTGTTCGCGGGCGAGTTGGTACTTCTTGCCCTCGGTCTTGATGGAGGGCGCTACCACCAGCTCCGCTTCGTGGAACTCCTGCACCGTCTGAGCGCCGCAGACGCCCATCGCCGTGTGGATGGCCCCCACCAGGTTCTCCGTCCCGTCGGTGCGCGAGGTCGGCCCGAACAGGAGGCGCTCCAGCGTGGTGTTCATGCCGACATGGATGCGCGTGCCGCGCGGTAGCTGGCTGTGCGGCGTGGACATGCCCCACGAGTAGCCGCGACCCGGCGTCTCGGCGGCGCCGGCGAAGATCGAGCCCAGCATCACGGCGTCGGCGCCGGCGACCAGCGCCTTGCAGACGTCGCCGCCGGTGCGCATGCCGCCATCGGTGATGATGGGGATGTAGCGGCCGGTCTGGCGATAGTGCTCGTCGCGGGCGGCGGCGCAATCCATGGTGGCCGTGACCTGGGGCACGCCGACGCCCACCACTTCGCGGGTGGTGCAGATGGCGCCCGGCCCCACGCCCACCAGCACGCCGGCGATGCCGGTCTCCATTAGCTCCTTGGTAGCGCCGTAAGTGACGGTGTTGCCCACCAGCACCGGCGCGCGCAGTTGCTCGCACAGCTCGGCGAGGATGAGGCCGCGGACGCTGCGGGAGATGTGGCGGGCGGTGGTGACGGTGGCCTTGACGACGAAGATGTCGGCGCCGGCGTCCACTGCCAGCGGCGCAAGGCGCTTGGTGCTGGCCGGGGTCGCGGAGACGGCGCAAACGGCGCCGCGCTCCTTGATATAGCGAATTCGCTCGCCGATGAGGTCCGGTCGGATCGGCGCCGAGTAGACCTTCTGGATGATGGCGGTGGCCTCGGCGTCGCTGGCGGCCAGGATCTCCGTCAGCGCTTCCTCGGGGTCTTGGTAGCGGGTCTGGATGCCCTCCAGGTTCATGACGGCCAGGCCGCCGAATTGGTGGAAGGCCACGGCGAAGCGGGCGTCGACGACAGCGTCCAGGTCGGCGGCGAGGACAGGGTGCGAGAAGGTGAAGCTGCCCACGGCGAAGGACACGTCAGTGAGTTCTGGGTTGACGGTCACGTCCCCCGGAACGATAGCCACCTCATCGAACCCGTAGGCCGGCCTCAGCTCTCGAGTGCGTGGCGAGATCATGGCCCGCTGCTCCCTTCGCTTCGTTCCCTGTCCCGCTCGTCCTGCCGAATATAACAAAGGCCCCACTGGATGGCCTTCTCTAACTGAAAACTGCGCCCGGGTGTCTCACCAAATATACCAAAGGAATCAATAGGGCGTCAACCAGATCAGGCCCCAAATTGTAAAAAGAGATAGGCATCTCAATCATATGATTCTCGGCTATAATGGGGCGTGCGCACGGCGTGAGACCGCAGCCTAAAGGCTGCGGCATAGTTCGGCATGCCCCCGCCTTCGGGCGGGTTCGAGAATGCCGATGCACTGGCGGGAATCCTTTGTGCCTTCTGATGAAGCCATGCCGACCCTGTACCTTGTAGCCACCCCCATCGGCAACCTGGAGGACATCACCCTGCGCGCACTGCGCATCCTCCGCGAAGTCGCGCTCATCGCCGCCGAGGACACCCGCACGACGCGCAAGCTGCTGGCCCATCACGGGATCAGGGCTCGCCTTACCAGCTACAACGACCACAACAAAGCCCAGAAGATTCCGTATGTCTTGAGCGCGCTGGAGCACGGCGACGTAGCGCTGGTCTCCGAAGCGGGCATGCCGGCGGTGAGCGACCCCGGCGTCGATCTAGTGGCGGCGGCTGTTGCGGCAGGCGTGGCAGTGGTGGCGGTGCCCGGGCCGTCGGCTCCGGTCACTGCACTCGCCGTCTCCGGCCTGCCTACGCGCCAATTCACCTACGCGGGCTTCCTCCCACGCCGCCGCGGTGAGCGCCGCCGTTTCCTCTCGGACCTCGCCGGCCAGCCCCACACCATCGTCGCGTTGGAGTCGCCCCATCGCCTCCTCGCGTCGCTGGCGGACATGTCGGCGGTGTTGGGCGACAGGCGCATCGCCGTCTGCCGTGAGCTGACGAAACTGCACGAGGAGGTATTCCGCGGCCGCATCAGCGAGGCGCTCGCCCATTTCGTCGAGCCACGGGGCGAGTTTACGCTGGTGATCGAGGGCGCGACTGGCATCGGGAGCGTCGCACCAGTCGACGAGGCCATCGTTCGCGAAGAACTGCGAAGCCTGCGCCAGCGGGGACTAGGCGCGCGCCGCGCGGTGGACGACGTTATTTCCCGCTTCGGTTTGCCCCGTCGGCAGGTCTATCGCCTCTGGCTCGAGGTCAAGGACGAACCTGGGCAGTAGATTCCCGATATGCTAGAATGCGCCACGATGCCGCCCTTCATCCCGAACCAGCGGGGCTTGGACAGTCCAGGCAGCGAAAGTCGATGCCCGAAAAGATCTTCATCGCCGTAGCCTGGCCCTACGCTAACGGCTCTCTGCACACAGGGCAGATCGTCGGCGCCTATCTGCCCGCCGATATCTTCGCCCGCTACCACCGCCTCGCCGGCAACCGCGTGCTCATGGTATCGGGCAGCGACCAGCACGGCACCCCGATCACCGTCCGCGCCGAGCAGGAGGGCCGCTCGCCGCAGGAGGTGGCTTCCCATTTCCACCAGGAGTTCCTGGAGACCTGGGAGCGCCTGGGCATCTCCTGGGACCTCTACACCACGACCGGCACCGAGAACCATGCCCTGGTGACCCACGACATCTTCCTGACGTTGTTGAACAAGGGCCACATCTACAAGGACAGCATGGCTCTTCCCTACTGCCCCAACGACCGCCGCTTCTTGCCCGATCGTTATGTGGAGGGGATCTGCCCTCACTGCGGCTACGACGGCGCCCGCGGCGATCAGTGCGACAACTGCGGCAAGACTATCAACGCCGCCGATCTGCTGAACATGCGCTGCCGTATCTGCGGCGCGACGCCGGAGATACGCACCTCCGAGCACTTCTTCCTGCGCCTGAGCGCTTTCAATGAGCCGCTCAAGGCCTGGCTCGCCGACAAGGGACACTGGCGTAAGTTCGTCCTCAACTGGACGCTCGGCATCCTGACCGAGGGTCTCCAGGACCGCGCCATCACCCGCGACATCGACTGGGGGGTGTCCATCCCGCTGGAGGGCTACGCCAGCAAGCGCATCTATGTCTGGTTCGAAGCGGTCATCGGCTATCTGTCCGCCGCCAAGGAATGGGCCCAGAGCCGCGGCGAGCCGGCGGCCTGGCAAGAGTTCTGGCAGGACGAGACGACCAAGGCCTATTACTTCATCGGCAAGGACAACATCCCCTTCCATACCCTGATCTGGCCGGCCATGCTGATGGGCTACGACGGCCTGAACCTTCCCTATGACGTGCCGGCCAACCAGTACCTGACCGTGCGCGGCGCGAAGGCCTCCACCAGCCGCAACCTGGCGGTGTGGGTGCCCGATTACCTCTCCCGCTACGATCCCGATCCCCTGCGCTATCACCTGTCAGCGACGATGCCCGAGAGCTCGGACTCCGATTTCACGTGGGCCGACTTCGTCCGCCGCAACAACGACGAACTGGTGGCCACCTGGGGCAACCTGGTTCACCGCGTCCTCACCTTCACCTACCGCCACTTCGACGGCGCCGTGCCGCCGCCGGTGGAGCCCGACGAGAGCGACCGCCGCCTGCTGGCGCGCGCCGAGGAGACCCTGGCCCAGGTGGGCCAGGAGATCGCTCTCTGTCACTTCCGCGCCGGCCTGGGAGCAGCGATGGCCATGGCCCAGGAGACCAATCGCTACCTGGAAGAGAAAAGCCCCTGGAAGATCATCCAGGAGAACCGCCCCAAGGCGGCGACAGCCCTACACGCAGCCATCGGCGCCATCAATGCGCTGAAAGTAGCCCTCTACCCCTACATGCCTTTCACCTGCCAGCGCCTGCACTCGTATCTGGGTTTCACCGGCGCGGTGGCGGACGGCGGCTGGCGGTTCGTGGTGCCGCAGCCCGGCCAGCGGCTGGCCAAGCCCGAGGCTCTGTTCAAGAAGCTGGAACCCTCCCTCGTCGAGGAGGAGGAGGCCCGCCTCGGGCGCTGATCATGCTCATCGATTCGCATTGCCACCTCCAGTTCCCCCAATTCCGGCACGACCGTCCGCAGGTGCTGGAGCGCGCGTGGCAGGCCGGCCTCTCCGCCGTCGTTGTGGTGGGGACGGACGTCGAAGCCAGCCGTCAGGCGGTGGCTTTGGCCGAAAGCGACCCACGCCTATTCGCGTGCGTGGGATGCCACCCCCACAGCGCCGCGGCTCTCGATGAAGCAGGCCGGGAAGAACTGCGCCGCCTCGCGACGTCACCGAGGACGGTGGCCATCGGCGAGGTTGGCCTCGATTTCTACCGGACCCTGTCGCCGCCGGACGAGCAGCGGGCCGTCTTTCAGGAGATGCTGGACCTGGCCCACGAACTAGGTCTGCCGGTCGTCATCCACGCCCGCCAGGCGGATCAGGAGACCTTCGCCATCCTCTCGCGCTGGGCCGGAGAGGTGCGACAGCCGGAAGGCGGGTCGCTGGGCGTGCTGCACTGTTTCAGCGGCGACCTGACCCTCGCGCTGCGATACCGCGAGCTGGGCTTCCTGATATCGCTCGCCGGCACCGTCACCTACCCCAACGCCGACCGTCAGGCCGCCGTTGTCAGCGGCCTGCCCCTGGACGCCATCCTGGTAGAAACGGATGCTCCCTATCTCGCGCCCCAGGCATATCGCGGGCAGCGCAACGAGCCCGCCTATCTGGAGAAGACGGTGGCCAGGATCGCCGAGTTGCGTGGCCACAGTCCGAGTCAGGTCGCCGAGCGGACCGCCGCCAATGCCGTCGCCCTCTTCCGGCTGCCCCAGATCGCAGACCCGAGCGCGGCGCAGGAACAAGAGCCGTGAAGACAGCCATCTCCTACGGCTCCGTCCAGAAAGACCTGGCCCTGGTCGAGGACGCCCTGGCCGCCCTGCGAGACGTGGACTTCGCCCCATTGGCCGAGATGATGGACGTTGTGCTTGGTGGCGGCGGCAAGCGCCTGCGCCCGGCCCTCGCCCTCCTGGCAGGTAAGTTCGGCCGCTACAATCTCGAACTGCTGGTGCCCCTGGCCGCCTCCATCGAACTGCTGCACACAGCGACCCTCGTCCACGACGACGTCATCGACAACGCTACCACCCGTCGCGGCCGGCCCACTGCCAACAGCCTGTTCCGAAACACCACCACCATCATGCTGGGCGACTACATGTTCGCTCACGCCGCCGATTTCGTGGCCCGCACCGGGAATGTCCGCGTGATCCGCCTCTTCTCCCAGACGCTCATGTCCATCACTCGGGGGGAGATCGGGCAGGACATGGCGGCGTTCGATGCCCGCCAGACGGTGGACCACTACCTCCACCGCATCTCTGGTAAGACCGCCTCCCTGTTCGCCGCCGCCTGCGAAGGCGGCGCGGCGGTGACGGACGCCGCGGAGGACCGCGTGCAGGCCCTGCGGCAGTACGGCCACAGCCTGGGCATGGCCTTCCAGATCGTGGACGACATCCTGGACTTCATGGGCGACGAGGACGAGATGGGAAAGCCGGTGGGCAGCGACCTGATGCAGGGCACTCTGACCCTGCCGTCGCTGCTGCTGATGGACCGCTACCCCCAAGACAACCCCGTCCAGAAGCTGTTTGGCCGACGCCGGCGTCCGCAGCACCTGAGCCAGGCCGTCGAGATGATCCGCGGCTCAGACATCCCCGACGAGTCCTACAGCATGGCGGCCGGCTTCGGCCAGAAGGCCGAGGAGGCGCTGGCAGTCCTGCCCCAGAATGAAACCCGCCGCACCCTGCGCGACATCGTCCGCTACGTGCTGGGCCGCCGGAGCTAAGCTGACGTAGCTGCCCGTGCGATCCGGGCCCTGACGGAGGAGGTGTGATGGACGAAGCAAAGAGGCGCTTCGAGGCACTGCAGGACTTTGCCGCTGTCGGCAGGCTCTATCAGGCACAGTTCATGGATCCCAACTGGGGACGGTATCCAGACCGGGACACGTGCCCGTGGGATGGCATCGCCTTGTTCCTTTGGAGCTACGGGTTTGAGCGGCAGGGACGCCGTCCAGACTACTCCCACGCGGCGGCAGACGTAGTGCACGAACTCAAGGGGCAAAGGCTTCCGAATCGACCAGCCCGAAGCCGCGATTGAAGCTTGGCACCGTTTCTCGAAGCGGCTGGAGGACGACCGCCTGAATATCGCTAACAACCCTATGGCCCCGAAGGGAACTCAGTACGAACGCAAAGACAGGGAGAGAAAGGCTATCAAGTATATCACCATGAGCCCGTCCGCTATCGAGGTCGCAAGCCAACTTGGGCGAAGCATCATCGCCCACATGCTCGACCTGTTGCGGGCTGATCAGCCAAAGCGCGCGCACGCGCTGGTGGCGGGAATCAATGGAGTTGGCGAAAAGATTGCCTCGTTGTTCCTACGCGATGTCGCGTCCCACTACGAGCTGAATGTGGCAACCGACAGACACTTGTTGCAGCCCGTCGACACCTGGATCCAGCGGGCCACACGGCTGTGCTTGAACGTCGGCGAAAAGAAGGACGTAGCGCGGGCCATCGTGGAAGCCTGTCAGTCCTGCCACGTGAACCCGGAGCATGTCAACAACGGAATGTGGTATTTCGGCGCGATGGTTGCCCAATCAACCTATCGTCTGCGGCAGGCAGTTGAAAGCCGACCTCGCTTCTGGTCGATGACTCGGGAGCATGTATCTGCTCTGGGTGATGTTGTGTTGGCCTATCGCGAGATGCCGCCATGAGCAACGTGGCGTCGGTGGTCTTCAGCTACTTCTTGGTCGGGTAGCCCTGGTCGCCGACGCCCCACCTGGCGCGGCGCTTCTTTTCCTTCTGCCCCGCCACCGCCCGCTCCGTTTGCTCCGCCTTCTCGCCCTTGGTCGGGCGCCTCGCCGGTTTGGGCTTTGCCAGCTCGGGGTGTTCGTTGTGTTGCATCCGCTTGGGGAGGGTCTTGACCTCCTTCCCCAGATGCCAGTAAGTGCCCTTGTCGGGCAGGCGGCGAGGATAGCCATCGCGGTAGCTGAACGCCGTGAACGTGGACATGATGCGCCGCCCGTCGCGCGAGCACTCGGGGCAGGGCACGGGCAGGGCGGCCTCGCGAATGGGGCGCAGCGCCTCATAGATCGCGTTGCAGGCTTCGCAGTAGTACTCGTATAGCGGCATCGCCGGTCCTAGTCCGACACTCCCGCCGGCTCGCCAACGCCCTCGCGACGCAGGCGGTCGATGAACGCCGCCGAGCGCACGTCACGCTCCAGCACGTGGATGACGTAGGCACGCAGGTGGAACTCGACCTCCTGGGCCAGGGCAGGGCCTATCCTCACCCGCAAAATATCGGCGAAGGCGCCGCCCTGCAGCAGGCGCAGCACCTTCAGCGCGCTCACCGACAACGGCCGCGATGAGACGGCGCCCGACCCGCAGGCCGGGCAGAGCACACCCCCGGCCGCCGGGCTGAAGTAGTTGGGCACCGGCGTCAGCGACCGCTGGCACCCCAGGCAGCGGTGCAACTGGGGCTGGAAGCCGGCCAGGTTCAGCAGTTGCATCTCGAAGTGGCGCACGACGACATCGGCTGGAGCGCCCGCGGCCAGGCGGCGCAGGGTGGTCAGCAGTAGCTGAAAGATGTGATAGCTCTCGGCGCCCTCCGGCGAGAAGCGATCCACCAGTTCGGCGACGTAGATGGCGCGGCTGAGACGGTGCAGGTCGTCCCGCAGGCTGGCGAAGCTCTCGACGGCCTGCGCCTGGGTCACGACATCCAGGTTGCGGCCCTGGGCCAGCATGACGCTGGTGTAGGTCAGCACCTCTAAGTGGCCGGCCAGGCGGCTCTTCGTCCGGCGCACCCCCTTGGCCACCGCCTCCAGCTTGCCGTAGTTGGGTGTGTACAGCGTGACGATCTTGTCGGCCTCGCCCAGCTTGCGCTGGCGCAAGACGATGGCTTCCGTCTTGTAGAGGCGGGGCATCGGCATGGGGAACCCCGGACTAGCCGACCTCCTGGCGATCCTCTAGAGCACGGCTCAGGGTCAGGTCGTCGGCGTACTCCAGGTCGGCGCCGGTGGGCAGGCCGCGGGCCAGCCGGGTCACGCGCAGGCCCAGCGGTCGCAGGAGGCGGCTTACGTACATGGAAGTGGCCTCGCCCTCCAGGTTCGGGTTGGTGGCCAGGATCACCTCCTGCACCGAGCCGGCCTTCAGCCGCTGCAGAAGCTCTTCGATCTTTAGGTCCTCGGGCCCCACGCCGTCCATCGGCGAGATGACGCCGTGAAGCGCGTGATACAGCCCGTGGTAGCTGCCGGTGCGCTCCAGGGCGAGGATGTCCAGCGGCTCCTCGACGACGCAGATGAGAGAACGATCGCGCTGGGGGTTGTCACAGATGAGACAGGGGTCGGTGTCGGTAAAGTTCTGGCAGATGGAGCAGAAGGCGATCTTCTCCTTCACCTCCAGGATGGCCTGGGCGAGGGCCTGGGCCTCTTCTGGAGACGCGCGCAGGAGATAGTAGGTGAGGCGCTGAGCGCTCTTGGGGCCGATGCCCGGCAGCTTGTGGAACTCCTGGATCAGGCGGGCCACCGGCGCCGCAGCCGAGTGCGTCACGTCGGGCATGGTGCGCTAGGTGAGGCCGGGGATGTTGAGGCCGGATGCCAGGCCGCCGAACTGCTGGGCCTGCAACGCCCGCACCTTGTCGAGGGCCTCGTTCACGGCGGCAACGATAAGGTCTTCCAGCATCTCCACGTCGGCTGGGTCCACCGCCTCAGGCGCAATCTTGAGCGCCTGCACCTTCGGCTGGCCGTTAACCACCACGTTGACCGCGCCGCCGCCCGCGCTGGCCTCGACGGTGGCCTCCTCGATCTCCTTTTGGGCCTTGGCGAGGCTGGCCTGCATCTGCTGCACCCGACGCATCATGTCAGGGTTCATTCCGCGCTGCGCCACTAGGACCTCCCTTCCCGCCGATGACCGGCCGCGCCCCCATCTGGCGCGCCGCTTGCACCAGATGGCCGCCACGCCGAACCGGGCCGGGCGGCCTCCCCTCGCTGAGGGTGCATTCCAGGGTCACGGCCTGGTCCGTTATCTTCGAGGCGGCCTCCTCGATAATACGTCTGTGGGCCGGCTGTTCGGTCTTGCTCTTGTGAAGGCTGAACTGCTGGTAGAACGCGAGCACAAGGACGCCGTTTTCCAGCGACTGCACCTCACAGGTCCCGTTGAGGTAAGCGCCGACTCGGTGAGGAGGAGAGTCAAGCTCGTTGCAGGCCAGGCGCAGACGCCTCAGGAAGTCCTCGTCCGCCGCAGAGCGCGCGACGGGCTCACTCCCAGCCGGCGCATCCGCCGATGCGGGAGCGCCCGCCGTCGCCTCCGGGGCGGCCGGCGCCTGTGGCGAAGGCTCCTCCTGGAGGCGTGTCCGCAGCCCCGAATCGCCGACGGGCGCAGGCCGGGGCATCACCGTCCGCGGCCGCTCCGGCTCCGGAGGGCGCGGACGCAGAGGCGGGCGGGACGTTTGCGGGGGCGGCCCACCGAAACGAGAGCCTGCCTGACGGTCCGGCAAGTGTGGTGGTCGCTCGGGCTCCGGCGCCGGCGCTTCGGGGGCAACCGGCCCCAGGACGTGTTCGGCCAGGGCCAGCTCCAGGGGCAGGGACGACTGAGCGTCGTCGCGAAAATCGGCTTGCCCGAAGGCCCGCAACGCCCGCAGCACCTCCTCGGCGTTGGCGCCTTCGGCCAGCGAGCGCATCTCGGTCATTTCTTCGGCGCCCAGCTCCAATGTGTCCTCGGCCCCCGCCTTCACCAGCAGAACCGACCGCAGGTAGCCCACCAGCTCGCGCTGGAACTGGCGCATGTCCACGCCGTCGTCGCGCACGGCGGCGATGAGTTTCAGACCCGCCGCTAGGTCCTTGCCCAGGACGTGGCGCACCAGCTCGCGGCTGCGGGCGTCGCAGGTGAGGCCCAGCGAATCGCACACCTGCTCCAGCGTCGGCGAGGGGCCGTAGTAGCTGGAGAGCTGCTCGACCAGGTTGATGGCGTCACGCAGGCTGCCGCCGGCGCTGCGGGCGATCTCCTGGAGAGCGGGCTCGTCCAGCCCGATGCCCTCGCCCTGGCAGATCCGCTGCAGGCCGGCGACGACCGCCGCCATAGGCAGACGGCGGAAGTCGAACCGCTGGCAGCGGGAGATGATGGTGGCAGGCACCTTGTGCGATTCGGTGGTGGCCAGCACGAAGATGATGTGCGGCGGCGGCTCCTCCAGCGTCTTCAGCAGGGCGTTGTAGGCCTCGGCGGTGAGCATGTGCACCTCATCGACGAGGTATACCTTGTAGCGGCCTGCCATCGGCGCCAGGCCCACCCGTTCCCGCAGCCTGCGGATCTCTTCGATGCCGCGATTGCTGGCGGCGTCCATCTCCACGAGGTCGATGGCCCGCCCCTCCAGGTAGGCTCGGCAGGACTCACAGGTGTTGCAGGGCTCGCCGTCGATCGGCGCCAGGCAGTTGGCCGCCTTGGCCAGCAGGCGGCCCATGCTAGTCTTGCCGGTGCCTCGCGGCCCGCAGAACAGATAGGCGTGGGCCAGGCGGCCGGCCGCCACGGATTTGCGCACCGTCTGGGTGATAGGCTCCTGGCCCACCACCTCGGCGAACGCCTGAGGCCGCCACTTGCGATAGAGGACTTCGCTGCTGCTGCCGATGGTTGTCACGGGATCACCGGAGGCCGGCGCTGGTTGGGGCTTGCGCTTCGTAGCCATTATAGACCGCCGTGGAGCCTCTCAAAAGGGCCAACCGATACCGGCAGAGCTGCCAGCACTTCCTCCTCCCGCCGGCGCATAGCTCGCTCGTCCTGCGGCCGCTGGTGGTCGTGGCCAAGCAGATGGAGGAGTCCGTGCACCAGCAGGTGGGCCACCTCCGCCTCGACGGACCGCCCTGCTTCCTCGGCCTGCCGTAGCGCCCTGGGGTAAGCGATCACTATTTCCCCCAGGGATGCCGCCTCCTCCGGCGGCAGAGCGAAGGGCGCCTCCTCCGCTGTCGACAGGCCGAACGAGAGGACATCCGTCGGCTCGTCCAGCCCCACGAAGCGAAGGTTTAGCCCGCGCACCGTCTCGTCATCGGTGACGACGATGCCCACCTGCGCCGGCCCGGCGACACTTTCCGCCGCCAGCGCCCGCCGGGCAACGGCCCGCAGCCACGCCGCCCGCACCGCCGCGCGGAACGGCGCCGCGACGCGGACATCGATTCGCAGAGCTGCCGGAGCGATCCGTTGGGGGGCCATGCTGGCATGCTAGCACGCCGTCGCCCGGAGCTACAAGGAGGCGTGAGCGCTAAGAGAAGACCTTGGCCGCCGACTCAGAGGCCTCGAGCAGGAAGGAGGGCAGAATGCCGACGAACAGGATGCCCCCCACGGCGATGGCCAAGGCCAGCCCGAGGGCCGGCCCCGCCGCCACCTGCTCCTCGCTCACCGGCTCCTCGGTGTACATCTGGAGGACGACTCGCAGGTAATAGTAGGCGGAGACGACGCTGTTCAGCACACCGACGATGACCAGCCACACCAGATCGCTCTGGACAGCGGCGTCGAAGACATAGAACTTCGCGATGAAGCCAGCGGTGGGCGGGATGCCTGTCAGAGAGATCAGGCACAGGGTGAGGCCGAGCGCCAGCAGTGGCGAGCGGCGGGCCATGCCGGCGTAGCTGGTTATTTCGTCGCTGCCGGTCCGGTTGGAGATGGCGATGATGGCGATGAACGCGCCCAGGTTAGTGAAGGCGTAAGCCCCCAGGAAAAAGACGACGCCGCTGGCCCCCAGGGGCAGGTCGCCGCCGTTGGCAGAGATGGCAGCCACGCCCACCAGGAAGTACCCTGCCTGCGCGATGGAGCTGTAGCCCAGCATCCGCTTGATGTTGGCCTGACTCAGGGCAACGACGTTCCCCACGCTCATGGACACGGCCGCCAGAGCAGCGAACATGTTCGCCCAGTCGTTACTGATGAAGCGGTCGCCCAGGGCCACGAAGAAGATGCGCAGCATGACGGCGAAGCCGGCTGCCTTGCTTCCCACCGACAGGAACGCGGTGATCGGCGTCGGCGCGCCTTCGTAGACGTCGGGCACCCACATCTGGAAGGGCACCACCGCCATCTTGAACCCCAGGCCCGCCGTCAGCAGCGCGACGGCCATGATCAGCGCCGCCCGCGTGTCGTCGTTGGCGGCGGCGACCGTATCGGCGATGTCCGACAGGCTGGTGCTGCCCGAAAGCCCGAACAGGAAGGCCATGCCGTACAGCGTGATGGCGGTGCTCAGCGCTCCCAGCAGCAGGTACTTGATGCCCGCCTCGCTGGAAAGGACGGTCTTCAGGAAGGCCACCAGGATGTACAGCGAGATGCTGGTCAGCTCCAGGGCGATGAAGATGGCGATGAGGTCGGTGGTAGCGGCCATCAGCATCATGCCCGCCGTCGACGTGAGGATGAGGGCGTAGTATTCGCCCTGATAGCGGCTGAAGCGCTCCGCGTACTCAACCGAGGCCAGGATCACCAGCGCCGCGACACCTGGGAAGAGGAAGGCGAAGAACAGAGAGAAATCGTCTACTACCAGCATGCCGTCGAAGGCGGTGCCCTGCATGTCGCGGGCCACCAACGATCCCGTCCAGGCCAGCGAGCCGACTATCGCCGCCAGGCTCAGGCCCACCAGCAACGGCCGCCGCGACCAGAACAGGTCGGTAAGGATTACGATGCCGGCAAAGCAGAGGAGAACGAGCTCGGGCCCTAAACGATCAACGCCGGTCATGCCAGGCCTGCCGCGATGGGCTGGACACCCTTCTCGATAACGTCGGCCAGGACGGCCGGGTAGATGCCGATGACCACGATGACCGCCACCATGCCCACCAGGGCGGCCCGCTCCCACCAGGCGTTGGCGTCGCCCAGTTCCGCCCAGCGAGGGTTCCGCTCACCGTAGAACACCCGCTGGATCATCCACAGTATGTAGCCCGCCGTCAGCACGATGCCGATAACGCCCATGACGGTCAGCAGGCCGTACTTGCCGAAAGTGCCCAGGAACACCGTCACCTCCGACACGAATCCGGCCAGCGAGGGCAGCCCCAGCGAAGCCAGCCCGGCGATGACCATCACCACGGCGATAAGGGGCATTTGGTGGGCGAGCCCCGACAGCTCACGGATCTGACGGGTGTGTGTGCGGTCATACACCAGCCCCACCAGCACGAACAGCAGGCCGGTGATCACGCCGTGGGTGAACATCTGCATGCCGGCGCCGGTGAGGCCCACTGTGCCCAGCGCCGATATGCCCAGCAAGACATACCCCATGTGGCTGACGCTGCTATACGCGATGAGCCGCTTCAGGTCGGTCTGGACCAGGGTCACCATAGCGCCGTAGAGGATGTTGACAGCGGCGAAGGCGCCCAGGTAGACACCGGCGTCGCGCGCCACATCCGGCAGGATGGTGAAAGAAACGCGGAGCATGCCGTAGCCGCCCATCTTCAGCAGCACCCCGGCCAACATCACGCTAACGGCCGTGGGAGCGTCGGTGTGCGCGTCGGGGAGCCAGGTATGGAAGGGGACGACGGGCAGCTTGATAGCGAAGGCCACGATCAGGAAGAAGAACAGCGCTCCCGTAGGCAGGAGAGCGTCGTGCAGGTCGGCCCCGGCCAGCGCGCGCATGTCGAAGGTGTTGGCGGCGAACCCCGTCACCAGGATGCCCACCAGCATGAAGGAGCTGCCAAAGAAAGTGTAGAACACGTACTTCCACGCCGAGTAGATCTTGCGGCCGGTACCCCAAATGGAGATCAGAAAGTACATCGGTATCAGTTCGATCTCCCAAAAGATGAAGAACAACACCAGGTCCAGCGCCGTGAACACGCCGAACAGGCTCGATTCCAGCACCAGTAGCCAGGCGAAGTACTCCTTCGGCCGTAGCTCGATGTTCCAGGAGATGAGGATGGCCACCATCCCCAGGAGGCTCGTGAGCAGCACCAGCGCCACACTTAGGCCGTCCACTCCCAGCAGGTACTGGAGCTTCAAGTGGGCCAGTTCGCCGTCGACCCAGGACTCGCGCTGGATGAACTGGAATCCGCTCTGGTCACGGTCGAAGATGGCGAACAGAACCGCCGCCGCCACCAGCACGGCGAAGCCGGTGGCCGCTGCCACCCAGCGAGCCTCGCGCTCGTGTTCACGCGGCAGTAAGGCGACGACGGCTGCGCCCACCAGCGGGAAGAAGACGATGAACGTTAGCAAGGCTGTCTCCCCTTACGGATTCACAATCAGAATACCCACCGCGATGAGCACCACACCGATGATGATCGCTGCCCCGTAGAGCTGAAGCTGGCCCGCCTGAGCAAGGCGCAGCCGCTGAGCGCTGAACTGCGTGCTCCTGGCGGTGGCGTTCACCACACCGTCCACCACGTAGCGGTCGAACAGGTCCAGCCCGCGCGACACGCCACCGATGACGACCCGTTTGACGATCACGTCCTCGTACAGCCAGTCCAGGTAGTACTTGTTGGCCACCAGCCGGTGGACGGGCCCGAAGGCCCGCCGAATCGAATCGGCGCTCACCAGGCGCGCGCCGTAGACCGCCCAGGCCACCGCGAAACCGCTGAGCCCCAACGCCACTGAACCCGCCGCGATCCCGAACTTGAACCCGGCGCCCTCGTGCGCCTGGGCCACCTCCGCCGGCAGCGAGCCGTTCAACAGATCGGTCACCCCGTCCCGCAGGTTGAACAGGCCGCTAAACACCGCCCCGAATGCCAGGAAGACCATCGGCCCCAGCATCACCCAGGGCGATTCGTGGGGCGCGAACTTGGACGGCTCGTGCTGGCCGGCGGCCGCCTCGCCGCCGCGATACTCGCCGCCGAAGGTCAAAAAGACCACGCGCCCGATGTAGAGGGCGGTCATGAACGCGACGCCCAGGCCCAACCAAGCCAGGATGCGCTTCTCGTCCCAGGCGTCGGCGATGATCTCGTCCTTGCTCCAGAAGCCAGACAAGGGGAAGATCCCGCCCAGGCTCAGAGCAGCGATGGTGAAAGTGGCGAAGGTCCAGGGCATGTGCCGGCGCAGGCCACCCATCTTGCGCATATCGAAGGTGTTGGTCGCGTGGTTCACACTGCCGGCGCCCAGAAAGAGGAGGGCCTTGAAGAAGGCGTGGTTGAACAGGTGGAAGATGGCCGCCGCGAAACCACCCACGCCCAGGCCCATCATCATGTATCCCAGCTGGCTAATGGTCGAGTAGGCCACCACCCGTTTGATGTCGGTCATGACGATGCCCATGCTGGCGGCGACTATGGCGGTGATGCCGCCGATGATGGCCACCGTGTTTGTCGCCTGCTCCGAGGCCTCGAAGATGGGGAAGAGGCGGGCCACCAGATAGACGCCAGCCGCCACCATGGTGGCGGCATGGATCAAGGCCGACACCGGCGTCGGGCCCTCCATGGCATCGGGCAGCCAGACGTGCAGCGGGAACTGGGCCGACTTGCCCATCGCCCCGGTGAACACGCCCACCGCCAGCCAGGTGAGGATGATATCGGAGATGGCGCCGGCCACCGCCATTTGCTGGATCTCGGGAATGTCCAGCGTGCCGGTCTGCGTCCAGACCAGAAGGATCGCCGAGAGGAATCCCAGGTCGCCCAGGCGGGTCACCACGAAGGCTTTGGTGGCCGCCGCCCGCGCCGACGGTCTCTCGAACCAGAAGCCGATGAGCAGGTAGGAGCACAGGCCCACCATCTCCCAGAAGACGAACAGCATCACCAGGTTTTCGGATAACACCAGGCCCAGCATGGCTCCGGTGAACAGGGACATGAAGGCGTAGTAGCGCGAGTAGCCGGGGTCGCCGTGCATGTAGCCCTGGGAGTAGACCTGCACCATCAGCGAGACGGAAGTGACCACCATCAGCATGACGGCCGCCAGTCCATCCACGGTCAGACCCAGGTTGATGGTGAGCGACCCTATGGTCAGCCACTCGTGGGGCCCAAAGCCGAAGCGATGCCCGTGCGCGTCGATGGCGCTGTCCAGCACCCACAGCGAAAGCAGGAACGAAGTCGCTACCGCGGCAATGGTCAGATAACCGCAGAGCCGCGGCCAGCGCCGCGCCACCAGCCCGATGATAACGAACGACGATACCGGAACCAGGAAGATCGCCCAGACCGCAGCCTCGGGGATGGTGTTCAGCATCTAGATCTTCCTAAGGATCTCCTTGGCCACGTGCAGCTTGCCGTGGGGCACATACAGCTTACGGGGCTCCAGGTCACCGGCCTCCGTCCACGGTTCGCGCAGGGGCACCACCAGCACCTTTAGCGCCTCGGCGGCAAACAGCTCCCTCCAGGTCTCGGCTATGTAGGCGTTCTGTACGTCCATCAACTCCACCCACATGGTCGCTACCACCTCAACAGGTTGATCTTGTCGACGTCGATGGTCGTGCGGTTGCGGTACACCAGCACCGCCAGGGCCAGGGTCACCGCCGCTTCGGCCGCGGCCACTGTGATGATGAAGATGACGAAGACGTGCCCGCTGATGGGCCGCGCCGACTCCACAAAGCGAGAGAAGGCGATGAAGGTTAGGTTCACGGCGTTGAACATGAGCTCGATGCCCATGAGGATGCCCACAACGTTCCGCTTGGCGAGCGCGACGTAGAGGCCAATTGAGAAAAGAAGAGCGCCGACGATGAGATAGTGGGTCAGCTCTATGGACACGAGAGTTGGCTCCGACCCCCGCCTGAAGGCGGGGGCATCAATGCCGCAGCCTTCAGGCTGCGGTGCCGCCAAAATACTGACACGGCCCTAGTCCTCCCGCACCAGCACTATCGCGCCCACCATCGCCGCCAGCAGGAGAACCGAGGCGATCTCGAAAGGCAGCACGTAGCGGTTCAGCAGCGCTTCGCCGATGGCTGCGGCCGTTGTCGCAAACGGCCCGCGCGAAGCCTCACTCCAATCGGTAGCCGCGGCCACTCCAGCCAAGGTGGCCGCCATCAGACCCGCCAGGATCAGGGCCGGCCCCTGGAGAAACGTCTCGGCGTTATCGCGGGCGGCCCTCGGTGTGAGCATCATCGCGAACAAGATCAGGACCGAAATGGCGCCGGCGTAGATCAGCACCTGGGCGACCGCCACGAAGTCGGCCGAGAGCGTGATGTACAGGCCGGCCACTCCCACAAAGCTCAGGATCAGCGATAGCACAGCGTGCAGCAGGTTACGAACGATCACCACCATCAGCGCCGCGCCCAGAGTAATGATCGTCAGCATCCAGAAAGCCACCACAGTGCCGGCGTCGTCCATGCTTGCTCCCTAAGCGTCCAGCGCGCGGGTGTGTTCTAGACCCCCGCCTAAAGGCGGGGGCATCGACTCGCTCCCACATGACCCAGCCTTCAGGCTGGGGTCGAGCCAGAAAATGAAAGAACCGTCAACCATGAGCTACGTTTCCTGCCCGTAAAAGATAGCGCCTAGCTCCTTCACCAGCAGCGCCCGTCGCGGCCGCAGATCGGGGCCGCCGTGGCCCAGGAAGCGGGCCCAACCAACCGCCAATCCGATCGCTAGCGCCAGGTTAAGGACGGCGAACACGGGCAGAGCGACTCCCGCCGACAGGTCGTTCTGCTGCCAGATGAGCACCTCCAGACCACCAACAAAGATGTTCGCCAGCGTCAGCGGCAAAAGGAACTTCCAGCTGAAGGCCATGAGCTGATCGGCGCGCAGACGGGGCAGGGTTCCCCGTAGCCAGATGAACAGCCAGAAGATCAGGTAGAGCTTGGAGAGGAAAATGATCCAGCCAGGGACCCACTCTTCGAGCCCCCAGAAGGTCCAGCCGCCCAGATACAGCGTCGTTACGATGGCGGCGATGGCGAAGCCGGCAAAGTACTCGCCGGCGTAGAAGAACCCGAACTTGATCCCCGAGTACTCGGTATGATAGCCGGCCACGATCTCCGATTCAGCCTCGGCAATGTCGGTCGGGCTGCGGTTGATCTCCACCCCGGCCGATATCAGGTAGATCACTAGGGCCAGGGGCTGAAGGAAGATCAACCAGGTGTTGTAGTGGTCCTGCCACTGTACGACGCCGCTAAGGCTCATCGTATTGGTGAAGACCACCACGCCCAGCAGCGTCAACACCTGTGGTATCTCGTAGCTGATGAGCATGGACACTTCGCGCATGGCCCCCAGCAGAGCGAACTTATTGTTGGACGACCAACCGGCCATGAAGACGAAGATGGTGTTGACCGATCCTACAGCCGCCAGGAAGAGCACGCCGACGTTGAGGTCAGCCAGCACCATATTCTCATCGAATGGCAGCACGGCGAACGCCATGATACCGGGGACAAAGATGAAGACGGGCGCCAGCCAGAACACCCAGCGGTCGACGTGACGGGGCGTGATGGCCTCCTTGGCCAGCAGCTTGATCGTATCGGCGATCGTCTGAAGGATGCCCCAGGGGCCAGTCCTGTTGGGACCTAGACGCGCCTGAATGCGGCCGATGAGGCGCCGTTCGGCCCAGACTATGACCATCTGGCTCGGGACCAGGAACAGCACGATCGCCAGGCAACCAATAAGCGCCGAGGCAACGTAGGGAAGCCAGTCGGGCCCATGGTCGCCCAGGAACTCCAAAAGCTTGGCCGTCGGGTTCCCCAGGTCGCGCAGGTCCCACCACTCGGCCAGGAACGGCATCAGCGGTCGACCTCGCCCAGCGTTATGTCGACACTGCCCAGGGTGATGATGGCGTCGGCCACAGTCAGCCCGCGAACCATATCCCTCAAAGGCGTCAGGTTGATGAAGGACGGGGCGTGGATATGCCAGCGGTAGGGGTGAGGGCTGCCATCGCTGACCACGTAGAATCCCAACTCCCCCTTGGGCGCCTCGATGCGGGCATAGACCTCACCGGCCGGTGGGCGCAGGGCCAGCGGCACCGGCACGCTGGCCGGGCCGCCCGGCAGCATGTCCAGCGCCTGCTCCAGGATGTGCACGCTCTGGCGCAGCTCCTCCATACGGACCAGGAACCGGTCGTAGCAGTCGCCGCGAGTGCCCACAGGGATATCGAAGTCAAGCTGATCGTAGACACAGTAGGGATCGGCCTTGCGAATGTCCCAGGCCACGCCGCTGCCCCGCAACATAGGCCCGCTCACCGAGGAGGCGATGGCCACCTCTGCCGGCAATACTCCCACGTTCCGGGTCCGGGCAATGAGGATCTCATTCTCCATTAGCAGGGACTCGTACTCGGCGATGCGCGCGGGCAGGTCCTTGAGCAGGCCCTTGGCGGTAGGCACGAACTCGGGAGGGATGTCGTATGAGACGCCACCGATGCGCATGTAGTTCACCGTCAAGCGTGCACCGCCGGCCATCTCGAACAGATCGAGGACGCGCTCCCGTTCGCGGAACATCCACTGGAAAGGCGTGTAGAAAGCGCCGCAGTCGTTCAGGAAGGAGCCGATAGCCATGGCGTGGTTCGCGAGACGCTGAAGCTCGGCCATGATCACCCGCAGGAACTGGCCTCTCGGCGGTACCTCGATGCCCGCGAGCCTCTCCACGGCCATGCAGTAGGCCAGGTTGTTGGCCATGGCGGCCAGGTAATCAACCCGGTCGGTGAAGGGAATGTTCTGAGTGTAGGTGCGGCTCTCGGCCAGTTTCTCCATGCTGCGGTGGAGGTAGCCGACGATCATGTCGGCGTCGATGATCCGTTCTCCATCCAGAGTGACGCGAAGGCGGAAGACGCCGTGGGTGCTGGGATGCTGCGGCCCTATGTTCACGACAAAGGGCTCGGTCTTCATCGCCGGAGCGTTCCCTTCTAGTCCTCGGTTGGAAACTTGCCCAGGCCGGCGTGACGGCCGCCGGGCATGCCCAGCCAATCCTTGCGGAGGGGATAGCCGGGAAAGCCATCCCACAAGAAGACCCGCCGCAGGTCCGGATGACCCTGGAAGCGGATGCCCATCAGGTCGTACACTTCCCGCTCCTGGAGCTGGGCCCCCTGCCAGACAGGTACCAACGATGGCATCTGCGGATCGCGATGGTCCATTGCTCGCGTCTTCAGAATCGCGACGTGGTTACGGCTCAGCGATTGGAGATGATAGACCACCTCGAAGTGGTCGAGTCGGTCGACGCCGCACACCCCGATAAGATAGCGGAAATCCAGCTCCGGGTCGTCGCGCAGGAAGGTCGCCACAGCCACCAATTGCTCAGGGGCCACGGCCAGCCACTGGTCGTTCGCCTCCACTGCCGCGCCGGGAAAACGCTGTCCCACCTTCTCCGCCACTTGTATCCCCGTAAGCAGGCGCGACATTCGCTATTTCCATTCCAGGGCGTTCTTCCGCCACGCGTACAGCAGACCAATGGCCAGGATGATGACGAAGACCACGACTTCGACGAAGCCGTACACCTCGACCTGACGGAAGGCCACCGCCCAGGGGTAGAGGAACACAGCCTCGACGTCGAAAATGACGAAAAGTAGGGCGAAGACGTAGTAGCGGAAGTTGAACTGGACCCAGGCGCTACCCTCAGTGGTGACGCCGCACTCGTAGATGTCTTCCTTGACAGAGTTCGGCCGGTCGGGCCGGACGTTGACGAAGCGGAGCGCCCAGGAGCCGACAATGGCCAGCAGGGGAAGAGAAATCGCTGTGGCGAGCAGGAAGCCTACCTGGCCGTAGTCGGAGAGCATCCCCTACCTTCCTGCCTGCGGCGCTGGGTTCTCCCTGTGAATCGGGGCGAAACTCGGCGTAGTATAGCATGGCCCATAGCCACGGGCAACCGCAGCCGGACGCGGATTGACACTCTCTTCCTTGCATCGTAAGGTTCAGTGGCAAGAGGCATGTCCGCCGAACCCGCAGTCCACCCATCGACCCAGAAGGTGCTGGACGCTGCCTGCCAGCGCGGCCTGACGATCGCCGTGCGCCACTTCGCCGAGGGCACTCGCACCGCTCAGGAGGCGGCTCAGGCCGTGGGCGCCAGCCTGGGCCAGATCGCGAAGTCGATGGTGTTTATGGCGGACGGCAAGCCGGTCCTGGTGCTGACCTCCGGGCCGAACCGGGTAGACAGCGCGAAGGTGGCGCAGCACCTCGGCGCCGACCGGGTGCGCCGCGCCTCCCCCGACGAAGTGCGGGCCGCCACCGGCTTCGCCATCGGCGGCGTCCCACCTTTCGGACATACCCAGACGTTGCCCGTCCTCTTCGATCCCGATCTCCTTTGTTTCGACACCGTTTGGGCGGCAGCGGGCACGGCGAACGCGGTGTTCGCCATCGAGCCCCACAGCCTGGCCCATGCCAGCGGCGCCGTCGTGGTAGACATCAAGGAGTAATGGGAATTCGCGCTCGGGGCATACCATCCGTTCGATGCCGCTCCCTTCAGGGTACGATACCGTAAGACCCATGCTCATCGACCTCCATTGCCACACCTTCCCCCTCTCGGACGATAGCTTTCTCAAGCCCGACGAACTGGTCGAGCAGGCGAAGGCTGTGGGCCTGAACGGCGTCTGCCTCACCGAGCACGATTTCTTCTGGGAGCCGGCCAACGCCCTCGATCTAGCCCGTCGCCACAACTTCCTGGTGCTCCCCGGAGTCGAAGTGAACACTGAGGACGGCCATATGCTGGTCTTCGGCCTGGAGCGTTATGTCTACGGCATGCACCGCATGCAGGAGCTCGCGAGGCTGGCGGAGCAGGCCGGCGCGGTGGTCGTCGCCGCTCATCCCTATCGACGGCTGATGCCGTTCTACCCCGCCGACGACGAGCTCTGGAGCCTGGCCTTGGAGCGAGCGGCCGCCAACCCGGCCTTTCATCACGTCTGCGCGCTGGAAGCCATCAACGGCCACGGCTCGCAGCACGAGAACCTCTTCTCCTGGCAGCTCTGCGCTCGCCTGCGGCTGCCCGGCGTCGCCGGCAGCGACGCCCACCACGCGCGAGAGGTGGGCGCCTGCGCCACCCGATTCCAGCAGCCCATCGCCGACGTAGGGGACCTGGTGCGAGAGCTGAGGGCGGGGCGGTTCCACGCCGTCAACCTGCGGGTCAAGGCGTCATAGAGGCGCCGCGCCCCGTGCACACGAGACCTCGGGAAGAAAGAGCCTCCTAGTCGCGCGAAGGTTCGTCAGACGTTACGCGTTTATCCTCCCGGCGTGGCGGAAGGAGTAGGAGACTCGGACACCTCGCTCACAGGGTACGGTGGTTCGAAGTCAGAGTCAGAAACCGTGCCGATGTCCGTGGCCTGAAACACGAACTCAGATGTTCCTGCCGCATCCGCGAAGGATTGGAATAGAAGCAAGCCGCTGGTGGCGAAGCACCATTTGGTGAAACCATCCTGGCCACCAATGTTGCCCTCCGCCGAAACGCAGCTGGCATCGTTGCCCGAAACCTTCTCACTGGTGGACTCCATTTGAAGGCCGGTCAATCCACTTAGGTCGGCCTCGATTGCGCTGGGATCGAAACCACTCAGGAACGGAAGGGCATCCGTCACATTGCCTGGGGGATAGGCGAGGCACTCGTCTCCGCCCTCCTGCGAGCAACTGTAAATCTTGTCAGGAGTTGATATGACACTGGTCTGATTCGTCATCCCATCAGTTTCGTCAGAAAGGTCCACCCGCACCTTGGGAGGAGCCCAGTACAGGACGAGTGTGCTCTTAGTGGTCTCTGTGCCAGATCTGCTGGCGATGTTATAAGTGGCCTTGACGCTCGTCTTGGCCCATTCCTCGCCCAGATCCTCAAGCTTCTTGCTGATTTCCTCACTGATCTGGCTGGCCCCCGGGGTTCCCGAGGTTGGCGTCGCGCTAGCATCGGCGCCGGTGTTGTCGTTGCCTCCATCGTCGCCGCCACAGGCCGTAGCGGACAGGAGAAGTGCTGAGGCAACGATGGCAAGGCCGGTAAGTGCCCATCTCCATCTGATGAGAAGCGCGGTCTGCGATCTTCGCATATTCCTTTCCCCTCTCAGACACCTGTGCCTATCATGACGCCCCAAAGGGCGGAGATCAAACAAACGGCCAGAGAGGGTAGCATCCTGTCAGGAGATGGTAGTGCTGGGTAGCCACCTCGCTTGTCGCTGCCGCCCCGCTATCCGAGCCACCGCCTCCTGGCGTACCAGGCGCCTGCGGTGAGGGCGAGTAGGGCGGCGACCGCCAGTGCGGCCAGCGCGATGTAATTGAGGCCTGACGAATCAGAGACCTCAGGCAATTCGGCTAAGCCGCCGACCGCCATCGAGCGCTCGTGGACAAACACGTCCTCAACGCTGTTGGTGTCACCGGGCACCAAGTTGGTAGCCTGAGACTTGAAGGCGACGAAGCTGCCGTCGGCACTGATGGCGGCGGCGTTGTAGCTTCCGCCGTCCCCCTGGTTGCCGTTGCTGTCCACGCTCACCCGCGTGGTGGCCCCCACCTGGCGATCGCGCACGAACACATCCAGGACGTTGTTAGTGTCGCCCGTCACCAAATTGGTGGCATATGAGCCGAAGGCGACGTAGCGGCCATCGTTACTGATAGCTCCACCGGCCGGGTCGCTACTTGAGTTCGCCTGGACCCCGGCGGTGTTCACGGAGACCCGCTCGGTGATAGCCGTCTCCCGATCATGGACAAAGGTGTCGGAAGCGTTGTTGGTGTCGCCGGCCACAAGGTTGCTAGCCTGAGACCTGAAGGCAACGAAGCGACCGTCGGCGCTGATAACCTCGGTGTAGATCATGCCGCTAGATGCGTTCCCCTGGTTGCCGTTACTGTCCACACTCACCCGCTGGGTGACGCCTGTCTGGCGGTCGTGCACGAATACATCCGCGACGCTGTTAGTGTCGTCCGGCACTAAGTTGCTGGCCTGAGACCTGAAGGCGACGAAGCGGCCGTCGGCGCTGATGGTTGGGGGGGTAGCACTATAGCCGTTCGCCTCGCTCCCATCGCTATCCACGCTCACCCGCTGGGTCACCCCCGTCTGGCGGTCGAGGACAAAGATGTCCGCAACGCTGTT